>Ga0310123_10001721_pt1 | contig 17941 bp, 13 predicted proteins | sample CB6_AW_1057_MG_FD_203505 | JGI IMG/M metagenome (GOLD analysis project Ga0310123, IMG submission 203505) | Marine microbial communities from Western Arctic Ocean, Canada - CB6_AW_1057 | ecosystem: Environmental > Aquatic > Marine > Oceanic | place: Canada: Western Arctic Ocean | collected... | reverse complement strand
TCCTGTCGTCCCCAGGTGGATATTTCTAAGCTGCCAATACTTGCTATTTGTAATGGGAGACATTTGTACTTCGGAGCCCGGGATTATATTTGTCTCAACAGAAACTCGTCTAATAATGTGGATTGATTGATGTGCTTGATTGGAAAGAGCGAAATCAATAATTGATGAAGCAAAAGCATGTGGGTTGACCAACTGACTGTCATCCTGCAGGAAACATATCACTTGATCGGGCAGGGTGGTCGCCCATGGAAGCGTCTGATTTACTTTACTGAGTATCTCATTTTTCCCCTTCCACTCGTCATTCGAAGGATCTCTGTCTGGCCTGTATATCAACTCATCAATTGTTGTACAGCTATCTAAAAACTCTTTTATTCCAGGTTCTGTTGAGCCGTTATCTACGTAAATGATTCTTGTGCTTATCTTGTCTACGTACGTGTCCTTAAATACTTGCAAGCTTTTGAGTAATGCCTTGCTGTACAGCATTCTATTACATCCCGTAATGCCTATAAGCATATTGATTTTTTGAGTTAACTCATTCATTCTAGTCTCCCTTGAGAATTCTAATAGAGTCTTCATCAAAATGTTGTGTTGAAAACTCGTATATCTTGGCCTCTTGCAACGCGATCATTCTGTGCTTAAGACCAGGGTAAACATGAAATGCCTGACCTGCATCCAGAATTATACTTTTTGCTGAATCGATATCTTCTTCATCAGAGTACAGTAAATTGATTTTGCCAGAGTGCACAAAAAGCACCTCATCTTTGATTTTGTGGTAATGCCAAGAGCACTGCTTTCCCTGCTCGAAAAACAGGAGCTTGCCACAATACTCTGGCTTATTGACGACCCATTTTTCGTATCCCCAGCCCTTGATTACATGTTTAATTTTTGAAATAATCATTTGCGTTTATTGCTTTGTCATCAATGTACACGTCACCAGCCGGTTTACCCAAGCATAATTGATGATACTTTACACCCCACTCTTCTAGCTGATTAGCAGTATCCTGATAAAACAGTGCTATAGAAGCTATCTGATTTCCTGATGTGCGGCCCATCCCTCGAGCTGTGCAATAAATAATAGTTGCCCCCTGATCATACAGAGAATTAATTGCCTCGATCCGAACTCTAATTGGATATGCCTCTGAATAATCTGGTGCGTCTCCTTCTGATTGTGTACAAATTGTCCCATCGATATCGACCACGTACGTTTTATTTTCCATTTTTTTCTATGTCCTCTTTAGTTACATTATAGACACCCAAGTGCCTCACTGATATGCCTGCGCATTTATTCGCAAATTTAATTGCATCGATCATGCTGTTTGTTTCAATAAATCTGACAGCTAGGGCTGCTAAAAAAGCGTCGCCTGCTCCACAGACATCAAACACATCGTGGATTTTTTCAGCAGGATAAATACTCCCTCTCCACTTGGCACCCTTATCTCCAAGCGTAATTATCAGACTACAGTCAGCTGGGAGTATAGCTGCTGATTCATGCTCTGACTTATTGATTTTAAGAATACAGTCACTAAAAGCAGACAAGTCTTTTTTCTTACTATCAACAAAGATGGGCTTGGGTAACCTCGGTATTAATTTAGAGAGAACACTGTGCGGCAAAAATCCCTTGTTGTAGTCAGAGATTATTGTCCCATCGAATTTTTTGTTGTTTCTAATAGCTTCATTGACTTCGTCTACATTAACTCTATCACAAGCATCGTTAGAGTCAACTCTTAATATCTGTTGTGAGAATCTCTCATCCAGAAATCTTTCCTTCACAATTTCTGATTTGTTAGAAATTGTGTGTACCTGATGACCCAAAGATTTTATGTTGAGTGCAACATTTGCTGCCATCCCAGGTTTCGAGTCAGTTTTTGTTTGTAGCAATATTGGAACAGGCGCTTCCACACTTAGTCTTTCACACCTCCCAAATCGATACAGATCTGTACAGCTTTCACCCAGTACCAGAAGCTTTAATGATTTTTGTGCTTGAGTATCCATCTATAGTTCCAAAAATCACCACTTCAGCGAGATCATTTCCTACAACTTTGTCAGGTGTATAATCACCACCCTTAACAATTATATCCGGGTTGATCTGTTGTATTAGATCATACGGCGTGTCATCATCAAAGATTATTACTTTATCGACACATCGCAGCTCTTCAAGCAGTGATTTTCGATCTTCTTGTGGAGTTTGAGGTCTGTCCACTCCTTTCAATCTTCTAACGCTAGCATCACTGTTGAGGCCCACAATTACTGACCCACCAATGGTTTTACAGTACTTCAAAAGTTCCAAGTGTCCTCTATGCAAAACATCAAAACAGCCGTTAGTAAAAACAACTTTCATCAACCCACCAAAAAATCAGTATACTCAGCAGCTGCATCAGAAAATTTCCGAAACTGTGTGTAATAGCCGACGCGGCGGAGCATTTCTATGTCTGCCTTTGTATTCGCTTGATAGCGCCCTTCGAGATTTTTCGGGAAGGGTATTGTGTTTATTATAGAGTCTGTCTTTGACGAAACAATATCTGCAGCATCTTGAAATGATGCTGTTTCTCCGGAGCCGCAATTATATATTCCCATCTTTTCAGGGTTTCGAAAGAAAAACATGTTGACATCCACAATATCATCGATGTGTATAAAGTCTCTATTAAATTTTGAGCTTCCCTCAAAGACTTTTATTTCTCCATTGCGCATCGCTTGCCGGCTGAATTGATTTATGGGTGATGCCATATTATCCTTGTGACATTCTCCCGGTCCGTATACGTTAAAATATCGAAGCCCGACGATTTGTAGCCCTGAATCGAAATCATAATTGCGTCGAAAGAAATTGTCGAAATCTAACTTGGACTGACCGTATGTGTTTAGAGGAAGCTCACAATCAGGGTCAACTTCGAACCCTTCAGTCCCAAGACCATAAACAGCTGCAGATGATGCATAAATCATTCGAATGTCATGACTCACACAGTGACGAAAAATGTCGACAGACAACTGATAGTTTGTGCTCATGATCTCGTCTTCATCTGGGTGGGTCGTATCAGTTATAGCACCCTCATGAAATATCACGTCTATCTTCCCAAGATCACAGAACTTGCTATTCTGGATTGACTCAAGACATTTCTCTTTTACGATGATGTCCTTGAATTTGCAGCCCTCTATGTTTTTCTCACTGTTATTCTTTGGAGAGTCGATCACATAGATGTCTTCTCTTCCTATATCATTGAGTGCTTTAACAATATTTGATCCTATGAATCCCATACCTCCAGTAACAACAATACTCATTTTAATTTACTCCTTGCGGCTTCAACAATTTCGGCTGGATCATGGGTCTCAGCGTCTAGAAAACAAGGCTGACAATGCATTTTCATTCCACACGGACCGTGTGATTTTCCTATCCAGACATTTGTGTTTTCTGAATAACATGTCATCGTCGGGTGAATGAATCCTGTGTAAAGAATGGCTGATGGTGTATCAACAGCGTTTGCTGCATGCATCAGGCCTCCCTCTGAAGACACGAATAACGTCGATCTCTGAATAATCACCGCTGCTTCCCTAAATGTCGTCTTTCCCGTTAGATTAATAACACCCTTGAGCACTTTATCTTTTGTACTCCGGCCTATCTGTATTAACTTGTGTCCGTCTTTCATTAATTGATCTGCGACATATTGCCACTTTTCAATTGGATATCTCTTGTTGACTGTGTATTCATCATTTGATTGAGGCTCTATGACAATATCACACTTTGTGACTTGATTATCGCTTAAGATCTTATCAACACGATGTTGCTCTTCCGCAGAAAAATACATCTCGCACTTCAGCTTAGGATTATGAATTCCGTAGAACTCACAGATCTGTTCTATGATGTGCCTGTCATGCCTGTGGACTGCTTTTTGAGGTGTATCCTGCTTACAGTAATTTGTCTTGGGATTGTTTAACTGCATGGGAACAGCCATTATATCGCTATTGAACTCTTGGAGTATGTACGGATTATTCTCAAACATTGGTGTCTTGATGGTCTTGATAAGACTGCCATGCTGCTCGAAAGGAAATACCTTTGGCAGATTAGAAGCGTTAACGATCTCTCGCGCTACTGCTGTCCATGTCAAATATCCGCCTAATCCCATTGTCCGCTTAGCACCCTCTCATAAGAATCAGTTACCAACTCAATATCGAGATGTCTATGATCTACAACAATTGTATCTGGCAAAACTACATTGGACAAATCAATTTTTGGGGGTGAAGTGTAGTCTGTAAGGCGATAATCATATTCTTCTGCTTCTGGCACAATTACCCCAGATGATCGTACAATTTCTTTGGTACCGCCTGAGCTGCTGCATATCACCGGGCAATTCTGTGATAGAGCTTCAACAACTACGTTTGGACAATGATCTAGCCACGCAAGATGTATCATCCAATCTGATGCATAGAATACTTGCAGACATAATTCATGCGACACATTTCCCATGTAGTAGATGTTGTTTTTCTTGACTACGTGATCAGGATTATCTCCCATTACAATCAGGCAACATTTTTTATCCGGGTTGTCTTCCTCATATTTCAGAAATAGACTTATGTTATCAGACAGCCTCTTTTGTCCATGCCAGTTAGAAGAGCATGAGAATAACACATCATGTGTTGCTCGAATATTTTTCAAGTTATCGTCATACAGCCTTGCCTCTTTGAGCTCAATACCATTTGCTATGACTGATCCCTGCTTTGGGCCCCAATGTGTTGTTGTCATATTTTTGTCGAATTGTGTCTGCCAAATAATATGATGGCAGTTATCATATGTCCATCGGATACCGCGGTTTTTTGTGTGAAACTCTTCAGGAGAGAACCATATCCCATCTAATCTCTGAAGAAATTTGGCGCCGGCTCGTGGGAACGATGCTGGTTCAATAAACGCTAAAAATGTCTCGTAGTCATCATTGGGACCGACGATCTTGTGTCCACGTTTATGCAACGATGTTGCTAGTCTGGCTGCAAAAGAATTAGGACCAGACCGCGATTGAAAATTTACATTTGAGAAATGAATCTTCATTCATTTTCCTGTGTCGACCTTACAAACTTCAAGCAAAATTGGGCGCTTGGTACTGATGCGTATTTTCCCCACAGCGACTTCGAAGTTCGGATCGCTTGTATTATCTTGAATGATTCTGAAAGCCTTGAAGCTGCAAAGCCAGGTTTCACCACCAAAGAAACTCCAAGCTCCTCCCAGTAATCACCAGATTCAACGTAATCCTCATTCTGAGCACGCTCGTTGATTGCCATGTATAATATACCACATCCCCCATATTTTAACACTCTTTCTATTTGAGAAATGTAAAATTCTGCCTCTGACCAGTGAGAAAAATGCTGAAAAACTATGAAGCTGTACACGAAATCGATCGATTTATCTGGGATACTGTCGATATTGTCGCGGTGGACTAGCTCAAAATTAGTACAGCCCTCTCGTGCTAGAATTTCTTTTGTCCTATCGAAGCTTTCATGAATATCAACCCCAATGACTTTTCCAAAGAAGTTGCTAGCAGCATTGAGAAGTCGTCCCCCTCCGAAGCCGATCTCCAAAGCCGTCTTATCACGAGGGTCTCCCAATACATGATAGAAATCTGGGGTGAATATTCTGTGTGAAAAATCTATGAATCCGTGCTTAAGAGCATCTGATACAGAATCATCAATATCAAAAAAGTTGTGAAAGTCTGTCTCGTCCTCGAACTCAGCGGGTCCCTTGGTCCAAACGTCGCTTACTTTTTTGACTTCACGCATTTGGGTCCTTTAAGTTTTCGTCAGTCAAATGACGATTCTTTCGAGGAGTTCCCTTGCGGCAAAGTATATTGATTCGATTCGTGTTGCTCAAATCATCATGATCGTCTGAAGTTTCAATGACTTCCCAACCCGTAATGTTTAGCATGGTCTTGCATGCAAGCTTAGATGGATGAAACACACATGTTTGTGCCCTATCAGATGGTGAGTACGGTGGGTAATGAACTTCAATAACATTCTTGTCCAACAACTCTTCGCTTCTTGTAGTGGAGCTTTCAAATATCATGTAGGCGTCGTCTGCAGCAATATCGTGTAGTCGCTTAAGCTGACCTATCTGATTGATATTGTGGTAAATGACACCCGCATAAAATATTAAGTCATACTTCTCTTCACTTACAAATCTATCAAAATCCTGATAGTGCACTTCGAATTTTTCGGTCTTTACATGCGGAATCCACATTCTATTTTCTTTGAGATAGCGTTCATTTGATCTCAGCTTGTTTGGACCCTCGACGCATGTGATGCTTTTTGGCTGATGAGCGTCTACTAAAAGCGTATGCATTCCGTGCTTCGGTCCGATCTCGAAAAAATTATAATCGCTGCAATCGATTTCGACATTAGCCAGAGCGCGCTGAGCGAATATCCACGTGTCACCACCCTCTAGTTGTCTAGTCACATCGATACTGCCCTGTACAAATATACTATCCTTCTGAAATTTCATCTCACAAATCCCCTGCTTCTCAAGTGATCGCCCTCAGCTTTCTGAAACTTGGCGTCATCTGTCTGAAATGTTTGTGGGCTCATGTCTATCGTGTAGTGATACGCGACGATTGGCTCAAAATGCCAGTTTCCTGAGGACTGGTGAAGTACTGGCAAGTAAATTGCCTGGTCACCGATTCTCTTGAAATATTCTCCGTTTGATCCGCGAAAATTATCGTCCTTGACGTTTTCAATGACACCCTTGCGGAATGTTTTGAGGTGAGAACTCACCCATGTGTGTGTGTATGGATCAGCATCTCGAGGAAGGGGACCGGATATATTTTGGTTGCTGAACGACCAGCGGTGTTTTGTCCAGAGTACATTACACCCTGTTGTTCTATACCTGTGATCGATAATCGTCAATGCATCGGAGTCACACAACCAATCATCACCATCTAGACGACACACGATATCATTGGTGTCACACTCTTCTAGTGACTCCAGTATGTTTCTTACTTCCCATTTCTTTTCTGTGTTTGTTGTTATTGAGATCTGGTCTGTAGATAATCCAAAGGACTTCTGAAAGTTTTCAACTATTTGTCTCGTTCTATCGGTTGACATGTCGTCTTTTATGATGATCTTCCAGTTTGGATAAGTCTGGCTCCAAACAGATACCAAGGTCCTCCCAATGGTTTCCTCAGCATTAAATGCCGGCATAACGAAAACAAATCTATTATCACTCATTTTCTCACCATGTATCTTTCGACCCATGGGCCGCCCTCGTGTGTCTTGCTAGAAAGAGTTAGTATCGTAAATCCCGCATCCTGTAGCATGTACGCGATATCCCTAGGGTGGAACGGAAACATATGCGCAAATTGAAGCCTTGGGATTCCGGGCTCGATGGGAATTTCCACATGGAAAAAAGCTCCATCATCCATCGCTTCGTAGATTTTCTTAATGGCTACTAGCGGATCTGATAAGTGCTCTAGCATGTGATAGGACACAACCAAAGACGCACCCTCGAGATCTAGTGACTCAGCACACTCGTTAAAATCGTACACTCTGCCGTCGTGTCCCATTTTTTGAGTCACGCCGATGCTAAGTGGTGCTACATCGTAACCCCATCCCTTGACACCATACTTTTCGCTGTAGTGCTGCATTAGTCTTGGGACTCTAAATCCCAACTCAGCGAATCCAGTGTGTTGTATTTTTCCTAAGTTGGCTTCAAGGGAATTCCAAATGTTTTCAATCTCTTCGATTCTTACGATATCAGCTGAGTTGAGCTCCATCGTTTCACCTAACTGAGACATCACATTTTCTAGTGTGTCATCCTCATAGATAGCTAGACCTCGGGATTGCTGAAGATCTATATAGACTGAGTCATCGTTTTCTTTTCTTGCGAAACATTGTCGCGTTCCAAAAGAATACTTCCTTTCCACAAGCTCAAAGTTATCTTTCGATCTTGTTCCGGACCAATTGTCTTTTCCCTTGAGTTGAACTAGTCTGTCTACTTCATCTCTTAGATCTTCAAAATTCTCATTCATTAGTATCGAATTCCATCACTGCAGGATGATTAGTCTCTAACGTCAAGTGTGGAGTTGGTCTAGAGAAATCGACTGGAGCATGAAAAATCCACCCACCCATTTCTGAAGCTAGTTTATTCGAGAGCTCATTAATATCTTCGTCAGACACTTCAGTCCACGGTCGTCCGAAGAACATGTTATTCTCAGCAGTGTCTTCCTGATCTATATTATACAAGCTTTGCCAATGTTTCGACCAGTAGTCCCTGTAAGTTTTTATCTTTCTCGGTAGATCAAACCATGAGTAGTGATGAACAGACGGTAATAATTGAGTGCATCGATCGAACCACTCTTCGTACTTATCTTTCATTTCTGAGTCGCCGGCCAGTGCCTTGACGCGCGCGACATGTGTCTCATTAGTATAAAAGCTCGCATGCGGGATTACGTCATGAGATTCGTTGTGGACATAATCGCAACCGTCGGTTCCCATCTGAGAGTATACATTGCCATCATCGTCTGTTTTTTGGAGCTGTTTTGGAATTCCATGCGTGATATGCGGCATGTTTCTGCTAAGTCGCCATTTCCATGGGTTTACATCCATTCTGACTTTGCTCGGGCCGCCCCAATACTCTATCACTGGTAAAGAGACAAGATCGACCTGACCCGGGAAAGCTGAGCAAAGCTTCTTGATCTTGTCGTAATCGTCCTCGTGGACTACCTCGTCTGCATCCTGCTGCCAGAGATAATCCTTTGTGCATCTCTTTCTGGCTGCGGCCTTTTGAGCGCCGTCAAATACCGCGAAGCGAGGATGATCCCAATCTCTTTCGACAAGGTGAACTTTGAGACGGTCGACCTTTTCTGCCCAAGCTAGTAGCTCATCGTATGTTCCATCATCTGAGCCTCCGTCGACTACCACCACTTCATCGCAGAAACCAAGCATCGACTCGATGGATTGTCTCCATGGGTATTTATGTTTGATGCAGTTGAGCGTCGTCGTGTAGCCACTGATTGACGGCTGCCATTGCATATCTTCTTTGATAGCTTCCCAAAATCTTCCTCGGGCTGCATAAAGATACGCTTCAGTATCGAAAGGATCATCTGTATTGAACCAGATCTCGTCCTTGTGCTGCACATTATCGTTGATCTCGAGCTTACATCCAAGCATCTGAGCTTCGATCACCATCCTGGGACATGTATCCCAACCCAATGGTAGGTACACGAATCCCTCAGCTTGAGCTAGCTTCTCCAATACCTGTTCATATGGTATTCCCCATACGACTTCGTAATCCTTGTCGTTATCCTTACACCACTGCTCAGCTTGATCAGCTCCCTTGATCCAGGAAGTCGATCCCAAGACTATCCATCCTTTTCGTTCAGCTCCCTCGTATTTTTCTTTCAAGAGGTTGCATGCAGCAAAAAATCTCTCATCAAAGACTGAGCTGAGAACTATATTCTTTCTTTCCTCGAGAAAAGGAAATGTCTGATAATAGTGATTCATTTGAGCCTCCGACATCCACCAAAGGGAACGGGCTCCGAACATGAACGCTGAGATCATCTTTCCGTGCATGCTGTCAGCATCATCACAAGGCTTGCCCTCGATGCTCTCGTGCTTCTGAGGGGACCTCCACTTGCAATACTTGAAGTCATACTCTAAGATCGAGTAAGAAATATTTGCCACGATCGATGGGATCAATTCATGCCGCATCTCCGAGTAATTTCCAAAGATCCAGTGGCAGTCTTGCCCCTGCTCGAGGAGTTTAAGAGACACATCACGTGAGTGTAACTTTAAGATCTGAAAGGGACACTTCTCAATAAGTGCCTCAGAGGTCAGTTCTGCTCCTCCGATGTAGTCCTCAACAAACATGTCTGAGACAAAAACGATTTCTGTCCCAGCTTGTAACTCTTTTTCTTTCTTCTGGTCAAATGGGCTCTGGGTTCCGAACATAGTATACTGTATCCTGATTCTGTTACTGTCTTAAAGAGAATCTATCTTAGTTATAAGAGATATCCAGTCTCTCAGAACTGTATAAGAGAAATTTTCTTTACAGTAGAATTATACAGTGTCAGATACAGAAGTAATCTTTAACCTGTCTTAAGAAATTCTATTAATTGAGGGGTGCTGTATGAGTGGCTAGCCGCAGTGAAGAGTACATGTTATCAGTTTTTCAGTGACTGCTACTTCAGATGTTTCATATACAGCATCGCCTGTTTCTTCTGATCCGCTTATTAGTGTGGTTACTGTTTTTGTCTCTGCAGACCAGTCGACTGCTTCAGTTGACTTTGCTACTGTGTAATTACGCAGGATATTATCTGGTTGTTTCATCCCAGTGCCCATTGTATTTGAAGAACATATGTAATCACCGATCGATATGTTTCCTTCTTCTGAGCAAACCCATATACGACTGTTTCCGACAGAGTTACATTGCCAATGATTCAACCCCTCTATGGAGAAGCTGCCTGGTTTCGGAATCTTAGGACCGTCATCGCCGGACAGACCAATAACTGCAGGATCCAAAGAAACCTCAGACATTTTTGTCTCATACACAGGCTCACTGCCCCTGAGATGTGTCTGTATGATTGACATAATTCTTCCGAATTTCGGTTGATCAACAGCATCTGAGACATACATGTCATGGCCCCCTGTAAATGCGTTATAGGTAATAGAGGCCGGCGCAGCTACTGAGTTGGTAATCTGGCCTAATTCCGTACCGTCATTTGCACGAAACTCGATGAAATCGTTGTATGTGTAAGCTCCTCCCCGGGCACCATATGGGCTGATCAGCTTCATTGCGCCCCCGCTACCGCCGCCGCCGAGGAAATCGACGATGCTAGGATTTGTAAATTCCCAGTCGTCATTGCCGGTACCGGAGGAGACCTGTATTATTCTAATATAGAAGTCCGCGGACTCGATGTTGTCAGCAAGAAGGAATGTATTGTATGTAGTCGGTGTTTGTGAGTAGGTCGCGTTGTCGAGGGTCTGTCGCGTAGTCCAACTTGATCCATCCGTCGACGTCTGTATAGCTATATCTTCACCACCATCGGGTGGCTCGGTGCCATGGGCTATCTGGTACATCTGGACATTATAATCTAGCCCATGGGGCAACTTATATTTAGTCTTTATGTAACGATTGTCATTGTCGGCATCACCATCATCAAATTTGATGCAGGTATAACCAGTTATGCTGTCCCCGGTCGCGCAGTTCGCATCACTGCCTAGTGTCCAATAGTCCGTATTAAAAGTGCCATTGGATTCGATGGGGGAAGGATAATTAATTTTGTGAGGCAAATGTACGATGTTGCCATGTACTATTAAACCGACCTGCTTGTCGTTGCCGTAATCCCCAACTCCTGCTGCCGTCGTAAGACCGCGACCCCATACTTCGCTAGCGATAATCTCCCGCACAGTTGAGGTCGATGAGCCTTGGTATCCCCACATATGTGGAGCGACATACTCTCCCTCGCCTAATACGATCCCGTACTTGCCGGAGCCATTTGTTATTCCTTGGTAGGATGTGGAGCTAGCTCCCAATTTGAGGTCGCCATCAACATACAATGTACTTCCGTCATACGTGAGACCGGACTCAGACGTTACGGTACCGTCACCGTCGTCTGTAATAAGTTGATTATTAGAGCCATTAACTCCCACAGGATGAAGATCGGAAACACTAAGAACACCGCTGCTTGCAGATAAACCAGTAGAAGATGCAGTGCCGGCCAAGCCTGTGGCGACGCCGTCGGAAAGGTGTGCATCATCAACGGCACCGGCAGCGATTTCGGCGCTGTCAACTGCATTGCTAGCAAGTGTTAACGCGCCTCCAGCAGCGACGGCCGCGTCACCACTCACGCCTGCAAAGACGGCGTCCTGAAGGTTAGAGAATGTGATCTTCTTCTCAGTGCCGTTGTCTGAGAACAGGAAATGATCTTGAGTCTGATGTAATCCTGAGCCTCCCAATGCGCCGAGGGCATCGATGTCAAATGTCTGTACAGTAGCGTCAACGTAAGCCTTGATGCTCTGTTGTGTCGAAAGAGCTGTGGCACTGTTCGATCCCATTGCATCTTCATCGAGAATTGAAGTTGCTGTTACACTTCCCAACTTTAGTGAAGAGAACGTCTTATTTGCCCATGCCCCTACAATATCCGCGCCTAAAGACGAAAAAGAAGTCCAGGCCGCCGCATCAGGAGGTGCCCAGATACCAGTTGGATCATAATTTCCTGCGTCTGTTCCATCATGTGCGCCTAATAACGTAACATGAACGTTAGTGAAATTGGACGTCCCGCCGATCCAGACAGCAGCTGATGTTGTACCGTTATACGTCAGCTTTAAGTGAGTAGACGGATCCCATCCATCTAGCGTCGCCCCATTTAGTGGCTCGGCGGCAAGATACATGTGTGCTTCATAGGGATCGCCGACTCCGGTGTCCTGCCGGGAGAAACGCCCGGATATTAAAAATTGTTGAGTGTTGCCAACGCCGGCGCCAGAGCTATAGCCCATCGGTGAAAGGGTTACTATAGCAGTAAACTCAGGTGCGTCGTACGAGTCGAGTGTGGTTGTGAATTCTAGAATCTTTGCCCAATCGCCATCGCCGTCGTTGTTGGGGATCCCTGTCACATTTACAGATAAACCATTTCTAACACCCTTCTTGAGATACACATCACCGTCAACTGTGAGACCGCCTGACATCTTGACTTTCTCTGCCGAGTTCGTTGTATCGATCTCCAGGATACCAGCTTTTCCGGAGGCATCAAAAGAAAGTGCTGAAGCATTATGATCAATGAGATCGATGTCAGTCGCCGCGGATGTTAGTGTGATATCTCCACCGGTAACAGCTAGATCACCCGTTACTGTTAGCGTTGAGCCGTCAAAGGTAAGATTTCCTTCAGCATTCATCGCATCTGCGCCTGTTGCAGTTACGATTCTGTTATTCGCGCCGTTGGACAAGAAATCAGAGACATCGACAGCAAATTCTAGATTGCCGTTTGTGTCGTCATAAGTCACATCAATACCAGTCTCTGTATCGTCTACCATGTTGCCGACGATGTCTTGAACCTGCTCAGTTGTCAGAGTTGATCCATGTGTTTGAGCATCGACGTAAGCCTTGATACTCTGTTGGGTTGCTAAAGCAGTTGCACTATTAGTACCCATTGCATCTTCATCTAGAATTGAAGTTGCTGATATACTTCCCAGCTTTAATGATCCGGAAACAAGGAGCTCGTTCTCAACATGCAGATCAGCGACATGCTGCGATGCATAGGTCGCGACCTGGTTGACTCCCAAGCTAGTAATGGACGATTGCCAGTCATCCATATCTCCGGTAGAGTCACACAACACCCAGCCGGAAGACGCACCTGAAGTGGCATGTACCGGGACATCACCACCCTCGCGAGAAGGAGAACCTCCCAGGTGTGAAATGTTAACCGATACGTAAGCATTGGGAGACTTTACCCAGACTGCGGCTTCTGTGACACCATTATACGTCAGGGTAAAATGCTCCGCCCCCATCGGCCCCTCGTCGTCGGACTCAGAAGAATCTAGCAATCGAGCTGATATTTTTGTAACGGGTGGTGTATTGGTCACCGAGTTGCTAAATTCTCCCCATTGAACAGTGACCAACCAGGTCATGAAGATGCCGTAGGTGCTCCCACCAACCCCACTCATTGTTACCAGAAAATTTCCGGATGCGACGGCGAATGTGCCGGCACTCAATCCTTCCGTGTGCTCTGCTATTTTGATATATCTGTTCAGCGAATCGGCGTCGGCGTCCGTCGTACCCACAAAAACAGAGGGAGAATGTCGAAGCCCTTTTGGGAACTCGACAAAAGAACCGCTGTTGATTACAATTGCGGATTTTGTACCGAGGACCGTGGCCTGTCCTTCCGCAGCAACGCCGATATGAAGACTGTCATCGGCATCGCGCAGGCCGATATAGTAGTCCTCAACATTTCCAGCAAAGTCGATTTTTGTATCTTCAGTGCCACCGTCACCAATAGTAAGAGTTGGTGTGCCACCGGTAATTAACATTGCACCGCCCTGAGCAGTTATGTCCCCGGCTACTGTTACATTGTCACTTGTGTCCATCGTGATGGTTGATCCACCATCAGAAGCCTTGATGATATTGCCGCCGACTGTCAGGTTACCGCCGAGTGTGACATTAGTGGGCAAACCAATTTGGATCGTGTTGCTAGCACCAGATGTGTAGATCTCATTAGCAACGCCCACGATTGACAGTGCCTCACTGTCTAGATCGATAGACAGCGCACCACCACTATCACCTTGGAAGTCCAAGTCCTGGGCTGTGACCTGAGCATCGACGTATGCCTTGATGCTTTGCTGTGTGGCTACATGTGTAGCACTATTGCTGCCTAGATTATCCTCGTCTTTAAAGGGTCCGCCCGTTACCGTTTGGGCTATTGAGCCTGTTAAAGAGCCTAGTGTTCCATGAATTGGCATTACTCATTCTCCTCGATGGGTTCAAGCACCATCTTGAACTTCTTGCCCGTGGCGTTGTTTATCACACATAAATAATCAGATTCCTCTATGATGGTCCAGTCGCCTCGGTCATTTTTGAGATTCAAGTCGCCTGTGTAGATGTTTCGCCATCGCGATGTCTCAGATCCCATGTCGTATGTATTGTTTGCGTTGGGAATAAGGTGACCGGTAAAGTTATGTGCCCCACCTGTGTTGCTGTTAACGTAATTGATTGCTGTGGTGTTTGCGGAGTTGATGTACCGTGATGTGCCACCGAACTCAAGATTCTTGCTAGCTGCCATTCTCATCGAGGCATTGTTACCTTGAAGTCTAAATACCTCTGTTGGTGTGCCTCCATCATTGACTGCTACAATTGCATTTCCATCTTCTTTTTCTACTAACAATGTTGTAATGGCGGTGTTAACGCCTCTGTTAAGATCATATCCCGGTAGGATAGAAAACATATCAAGACCTGCAGTGTTCTTGCCAACTAAGGGTGCTTGGAACCCAACTTCTTCCATTGATGCACTTAGCGCATATTGAACCGTCCCTGGCACTGCACTCCAAGAATCAAATATAGCGCCCGCTCTGAAGCAACCAGATGCGATGAGATCGCCACCAAACGCCGCAGCCTTGATATCTTCGCTAGCTCCCCTGTCAACAGATCCAGACACGTAGAAGTAGAGGTCGGTGCCAATTTGCTCAGCGTACTTGTTGCCGGCTCCTAAGCCAAACGATCCTGTTGTTCTTATCTTGAGAGTGTTAGGACTCTGAGTCGACAACATCTCAAAAGCATTACCGATAGCACCTATGCTAGCCAGGTCTGCAAGAGTTTTCACGGCGCCTACAACGCCATCTCTAAATGTGAGATCGTTCGACACGCGCTGGATGTAGTTATTTGCGTCACCCCATCTGATATATCCGTTAGCAGCAAGATCTAGATTAGTTAGCGAAAGCAAAGCAGGTGTCAGCGTGCCGCTGACGAACACGTCGCCCGAGAAGTATGCTTCTTCTGTGTCTACACCCATCAACGACGATGATATGATAAGCTCGTTAGCCTGCCAGCTGTCTGTTCCATTGTTCAAAGAAACAGATGTGCCACCCACGTGGATCTTCTTTCCCGCTGCAATTAAAAGAGAGCTTTCTGAACTGTCTAGTCTGAAAGCTTCTGCGAATGATGACCCAGTATATCCCTTGAAAACAATGTCCTCATCATTTTGTTGTGGCATAAATGTAGGACCAGCAGACTCGTTGGAAAGCTTCATGAAAGAGGATCCGGCATGATAACACGTGAAGGCTCCGTCGCCCGCATCTAGGAGGATGGAAGCTTCGGAGTCTAGGGTGATGGTGCCGCCGGCAACTGTCAACCCTGTTCCACTACCCTCGATCTTCTCACCGTCGTTTCCGAAAGTGATGCCAATATTGGCCGGGATATTCACATCTTTGTTTGCAGCCGGCGTGAGGTTGATATCGCCCACTGAATTGACCACCATGTCTGTGTTATCAAACGTGATCTTGGATGTGCCCGTCGTTCCGTCGAAGTTAAGCGGCTTTGTGGCAGGGATCTCGACGTTTGTTGTTGCTGTCAGCTTTATGTCGCCGCCTGATGCGATAGACAGATCAGTGCCATCTGATGAGATGTGTTCTCCGCCGCTATCAAAGAAATGTAATTTTCTCTCATTGGTAAATCTAGCAACTTCTTCCATCGCGGCGTTTCTAATTACTAAATCATCGCCAGAAACAGATGGGTTAATGGACACAGACCCACCGGCATACGCTGCAGCGATTCTTAACTGGTTAACTCCGTCGTCTTTTATGTAAACATTACCACCGCCGCCATCGAGAAAAATGTCCCCAGCTGCATCTAACCAAATGTCATTATCATCAACGAGGTGTAGGGTCCCGCCGCCTGATGAGTTTTGATGGATGTAAGAGTTTCCGTCTGTGAACTCGATCTTATTTGTTCCAGCCATAAGAAGAGATACAGCATCAGAATCTAGTCTAGCAATTTCAGTTCCGCCGTCTTCTTTGAAAATAATATCCTTGTTAGATACTTGTGGCTGCAATACGACATCTGACGAGCTGTTCGTTATTTTGAGAAGCGACGTTCCCGCTGCCTTGAACTCAATATCGTTGCCGGCTGCATCCAGAATAATATCATCCCCCGCATCCAGAATAATATCACCACCTGCGGCAGAGATTGTCATATCTGTCCCGTTAGAAGAGATCTTGTCGTCGTGCGCGGTGCCATCGAATGTCAATTGAACATTGGCCGGAACCTCAACGAATCCACCAGCTGTCAGCTTGATATCCACACCGGCAGCGAGTGTTAGATTTGTTCCATCAGACGAGATGTGTTCTCCGCCCTGATCGAAGAAGTATAGCTTTCTGTCATCTCCTACTCGGATAACTTCATTGCCATCGAACTGCTTGAAGACGAGATCATCGCTGTCGGTCTTAATCAGTATACTGATCTGACCGCTTGTACCGTCTAGATCAATGCCTAGTTGATTTACACCGCTATCTCGGAATGTAATATCGCCGTCGGCCGAATCAATGATAACGCCGCCGCCTGCGTCGAGTCGCAGGTGAGCTCCTGAGTTAAGCTTGATATCAGCATCATCCTGAATAACCAAGTCAGTACCGTCGTGATGGATAAAGCAGTTTGCGTTTGTGAACTCGATCTTATTAGTGCTGGCCATCAAGAGAGAACTGGCTGTGGAGTCTATTCTGCAGACTTCTGTGACAGTATTGCTTGACCTTCCTGCTAGCAGAAGATCTTCATCGTTTACGTAGTTATATAGCTTCGGCCCTGCGCTGTCGTTTATCACGTAAAGATATGATGAGTCGTCGTCCTTGAAAACGACCTTCCCAGCATCGTTGGCGTTAAGATAGATTGAGTCGTTGGCATCGATTGTGATGTCACCGTTAGCATCCTGATTCTCGATCAGGAGGTCAGTTCCATCGCTTTCTATTTTATGTGTTCCGCCGTTGCCGTCGAAAACAAGACCGATGCCAGAGGGAATATTGATGTCTCCGCCGGATCCTACTGTGAATGTTATATCTGTTCCGTCGCCCGCGATGTTTTCTGCACCGTCATCGTAAAGATCTACCTGCCTCACGCGTAGTGTCCCAGGATTTCCAGAGTAAGTCTCAGAAGATACTGTAGCGTCTGGTATTAATGTGAATACTGATGCTGAATTATCGTACCCAATGAAACCAATTTTAGCGCTACCCTCGTAGTGCCTAAATTCAACGCCTCGATCCTTGTTATCATCAGAGCCTGGAGCAGTATCACCTCCCAATGTAAGTACTGGATCGTCCACTGTCATCACTGTGGAGTTGACCGTAGTCGTCGTTCCGTTGACTGTGAGATCGCCTGTTACTGCAAGATTGTCGTTGATTGTGACAAGAGAAGTGTTCGTATGACCGATGAATACTGCGACACCCGCATTTTCTGTTCCAATGCTTATCGTGCTTGTAGAGTCGATTTTGGTAGTTC
>Ga0310123_10001720_pt1 | contig 17949 bp, 19 predicted proteins | sample CB6_AW_1057_MG_FD_203505 | JGI IMG/M metagenome (GOLD analysis project Ga0310123, IMG submission 203505) | Marine microbial communities from Western Arctic Ocean, Canada - CB6_AW_1057 | ecosystem: Environmental > Aquatic > Marine > Oceanic | place: Canada: Western Arctic Ocean | collected... | reverse complement strand
CTCACTTGAATTGGGAAGGACCTGTACGCGGCACTTCGCGTGTTCGGCGGACAACTGCGGCAGTGCATTCCTGTCCGCACTCAGACCGATGCCTGCCGTCAACAGGGAGACTGTGGCAATGATTCCGGAAACGAACTTCTTCATAGATGTTTTCCTGCCGGGTTTGGGAAGGCACTTTGTCTGATGAATGCCGCGGATTGTACCATCCGGACGCAGCATTTCGTAATTAAGATACGGAATGAGCCAATTCGAACCAGGACTCCGGGCCGGATGTTGACGCAGTTTTCGTGTCGCGTTTTTGTCAAAACTTCTGAAAAACGGCATCAATCCCAGGTACAGACGCGATGATCAGCAGGCCATACCCGGCAAAGTCGTTGTTTCCGGGCTGCGAAATAACTCTCTGGGAAGAAAAACTGTCAGGCCTCTTTGTTCTTGTCCGTAAGCGAATCGGGTAGATATGTCCGTGTTCATCAGAGAAGAATGTGATGCAAAACGCAGTGATGATGCGTTCGCAAGGGTCGTCCGAAGCACATGCTCCGTGATCGGGTCACGCCACTGCTCACATCAACGAGACGGCAGAACGGGTTCCAGCATGCAGGTTGGGCACGAGCTCTTTCGATTTGCAGTGCTGTCTGTCACAACATTCTGAACTTTCCTGTCCGGGTTCTCGACACTGTGGGGATTAATGTCGCGCCGGCTGTTAACCCAATCCGGAAACATTCGTGACGTCCGAGCCACCTTAAAGGATTCAAACTTTTGTAACAGGTTATTGTCTCAGGGCTTCGGGAGTCGAGTCAGCACCAGTCGTTACGAACAGAGTTTGGACCGAGGTGCGGTTCCGGACAACTCTCGAACCGCTTGGCTTATGTCATCCTGTTTGTCTTATCCATAGCCGCTGCGACGGGTTAATCGCATTTTGAAAGCCGACACGGCAACCTGCACAACGATGGTGCTGCCTGGCGTTGGAGTTCGGATTGCGTTCGCCAATCTCAGCAATTCAACGTTTTCTGAGATGGCCGTCAGCGGCGGCACTCGGATGGGTCCAAGCTGTGGTAGCCATCCGGTGAGATTGCTACGCTTCGAAACTCTTGGCCGTTAGTTACCACGAACAGGCGGGGAACTTGACGCGAAAGAGGGCGGTGAGCGAGGGCTTGGCTGGGAGGGCCTTTATGGGTACTTCGACACCTGTGAAAGGATGCGATGATGTGCGTGAAGGCACTGTTGCTTGTGGCGTGCCTGCTCGTGTGGACCGCGGTGTTCAGTCGCACAGCCGCTAACGAGCTGGGGGAAGTGCCTGCGGGAGGATTTCGGTCACCAGAAGGCGACCGCCGATTCAGCGCTGAGGCTGGCGTTAAACCGCTGAACAACCTGGTCTTCGAATTGTTGAACATCAGGTCGCCCGGCTCCAGTAAGCACAACTTCCGCAATCTCCGAGATGGCTGGGTGTACATCCGCATCTCGCGGAAAGTCGACGACCGGCCGGCGGCGGTCATCCTCGCCGACAAACAGCTCACGCTCAAGATGGTGGACGACCACTTTGAAGCGATGCGCTACGTCACTGCGGGCGAGCATTCGGTTGCCATCGCTCGAGGCAGCGGGCCGGTCAATCGCCTGGAAGTGCACGCGATCGGTGAGCTGTTTCACGCCACGTATGGGGGTAACCCGCATGTCCCGGAGATCGGCGTCTATACATGGGACTTCCTTCGTCGGGACTGCTTGGATCATTGCAACAGCATCATCGGATCAAACAGCCTGAGCCCGGATGGCAAGAGCACGCAGGAGGCCGAAATCAAGCAGTAGACCGCCGAAGGCAAGCGGTGGTTCACCCAGCACCCGCTGCCATGGAAAATCGAGACGGCGGACGAGGCGTTCGACTACTGGACGCAAACGCTCGGCATGCAGCACCCGCTGATGAGCGGCGTCTGGGCGGACGAGTTCGGGGTCGGCGAAAGGCATGAGAAGAAGACGTCGCAGATGTACCCGATTTGGATCGAGGCGATTCGCAGAATCCATGCGAATCCCAAATACAAACATCGGAATTTCTATGCCTACTGCCCGATCCGCCTTTTGCCGGTCGAGCGATGCAAGGAGATGTTTCCATTCATCAAGACCATCATGGACTGCGACTATCGGCTGGGTCCGGAGTGGTACTTGCCGGAGGGCCGCTCGCGACCGGGCAGGATCATTAACAAGACGGACGACCTGCTGGCCGAGTTCAGTCCGGGTTGGGAGGGAGCCAACCGGGAGTCTTTTGAGCGGGCAAGTCCCGGTGCGGCCACGAATCGTGTCGTTGTCGTGTCACTGCTGTCCGAACCGGGCTGGGAGACCGGTGACCTGTATCCGAATTACGACTTCAACGTCTTCCTGGACGCCCAGCTCCAGTTCATCGCCACCGATCCTTCCTTTTTCGGCGCCCGCGGCTTGCAGGGGTACCAGTCTTCGTATTGTGGCGAGGAGCAGCTACGTTTGTTCGCGAAGCTGGTGCGGCACTACGCCATCGAGGGAAACACCAAGCGACTGCTCAAAGATCCGTATGTCCTCAGGCACATTCAGAATTCGGACTTTACGGACGGCACCACAGAATGGACTGTCGCCCCGGCAGTTGCCACGGGCAACGAGCGGAGCGTTGCGGTCAAAACCGCGAACGGGTTCGGCAGATTGCAGGGGAAGTATCATGCGCCGAAGGGCACGGGCGACGTGGCGCTGTGGACCAAGCGGAGCGGTACGGCGCCCAACGTGGTTTCTCAGCAGGTTCGTAACCTCACGCCCGGACGACTTTACTCACTGCGGTTTATCACCGGCGACTACCAGGAACTCCGCCGCGGCAAGTCGCTCCGCCGCAAGCACCCGATTTCGGCCAAGATCGAGAATGTGAAACTCGTGGCCGAGAAGTGTTTCCAGGCGGTCATCAGCAGCGGCTATTGGTACCCGCATGGCGGCTTCAAAGGGAACAACCCGTTCTGGATCAACTACCATCAACGCGTGTTTCGCGCGCAGGACAAGACGGCCCGCCTCGTCCTCTCGGATTGGGTCTCCCCGCAGTCGGCCGGAGGGGCGAAGAAATGCTCTGGAACTTCATCCAGGTACAGCCATACTTCGAATAGCGGTGAGTGAGACCGGCCGCCTGGCCGAAGGCGAACAACTGGTCGAACAGATCATGTTTTTCGGCCACGCGGATGATTTTGGCTTCGATGCCTGGCGAGATCACTTTCATGTTCAAAGCGGTCGTGATCGGGGTGCTGTCGAGGTAGAGCATTTTCAGACTTGTCAGTCCCTCAAGGTACACCAGCCCCGCGTCGGTGATTTGGGTGCGGCTTTTCGCATGATCGGTGCTAGGCCGGTTGAATGCTCACAGAATCAGGTTCGGGGTTCCACCGGCGTCCGTTGCAAAGCTTCGAGAATGCAAGCCGCGTCATCAGTTTTGAACGCGTATTCATCGCGGAGCAGATCGGCAAACGTGGTGAGTGGATCAGATTGAAGTGGGCCACCGGCGTGGCCACCGATTTCGGAAAGTGGTGTTGCATCAACGTTTTGGAGCAGGTGTTCATCCCCTACCGGGGGAGCTTTTCAATCGGGAGCGAACGTTCGCGACCGGCTGGTTGACAGAGAACGCCGTGCGCGATACTGCCTGGAATTTTTGCTGCGCGTCGCCAAACCCGCAGGACGTCAAAGAGTTTGTGACGACCAACGTAATCACAGCGGCTCCACCGGTCGACTTTCTGGTTCGCCCCGTTGCCACGGGGTGCCATTCCAAATCCACCAAAACTTTCGGACTCTCTGGTTCCCTTGTCGACACTCAGGTCTCCCTGTTCAGGCTTCGACGCACTTACTTCCCACAGCAGTGCGCTGCGTCCTCGGAACATCGTTCGATAACAGATCTGTCTCTCAACGGCCACGATGCTTTACGATCGTCCGGACTGAGCACCACTGGCTAAGAAGAAGAAACCCGGGTGACTGGTTCTGCGGGAGCCGGTCCATTGCGACGGCCGTTGCCTGTTAACGGACGACGCAGCCAGGCCGAGCCATACAGAACCTCGCAGGTGAAGGCTTAGTCAGACACCTGCTTCGGATCCCAGATAGTCGCAGCAAGGTAGCGTTCCGGCTGTGCATGGTCGTTGCAGTAATAGACAGTGACAAGCTGGCCGTCGGTTCGTTGAACTGTACGCGGGTAGCCCAGATCCCAATGCCCGCCGTCGGCGCGCAGAATGAGTTCGGTACTCCATGTCTGTCCCTCATCAGCGGATATCTTCGAGCGGATTCCAAACGGTGCCTTTCGCCATCCGTAAGCCATCGCAATGCGACCATCCCTGAGTCGAGTCAAAGTGGCCGGATTACCTCCATTGTCGATCGCTGGCTGGGCGAGCATGTACCACGAGTGACCGGAGTCGGGCGACAGGAATGATTCCAGCCACCAGCGTTTTTTTCCGTCGAAGACTCCACCCCGACGAATGATACTGAGATAAGAGCCGCCATTAATCGCGACCGTAGCCGGCATGATCGCGTATCCGTAATTTTCATCCGGCGGCTGCTGGCCAATCCAGCCGACCAGATTCCAGGTCCTTCCTCCGTCGGTCGTTCGAATGCACAGAGGCTGTCCTTCATCTCCTTTTTCCTTCTGCGCTGCAATAAACGCAGTCAGACGATGTCTGCCTTCAACCAGGTAGTCTGTGCGGGCCAGTAGTCCAGGGCGCCCGAACACTGGCAGAGTAAACGGTCCTTCCCACGTGTGACATCGATCCTGCGAATACCAGAACCGTTCGTGCATCAGTCGAGCAGCGAAGTTCGGAGCAGTAAAATCGATGGGATCCGGCAGACCTGCAGCGTCCCGGGCTTTTTCCTCGGGGTCGACAAGTACCGTCTCTTCAATCTCCCATGTTTCGCCCCCATCGTGACTGCGCGCCTGCATCCGGGAAGCTGGCCGACTGCCATCGATCGTGTGACCTGGCTGTTCTTTGTGGTACCCGAGAATAAAACCCACGACGATTTCGTCTTCCCAAACCCAAATACCATTGTTGGCGGGCCAGCCGGCAAAACGCCCAGGCTCCCTGTAGATATTCACATGGGCCGTTACGTGTCGTGGGTGGCCTCCCCGAACGACAACCGGCGGGAAAACAGTCGTGAGGACCAGAAAAAGCAGGGACAGGAATCGCATCAATATGACCTCTCGGAGTGCAAGCGACAGAGGAACGGGACGGCGACTGTGCTCGGTGATGAAATGTTTGGCCCGGTTGTCCCACACCACCTGCCGGATTTCAATCGAATTCAGTCTCAGAGCTTCGCGTTGACCTCAACTTCGTATCTTACGGTGTAACCGTTTACGCCCGGACGCAGCCGTACCGCACTTGCGCAATCATGCGATTGTGTCCCTTAAGTTCATTCAGCTGCCGTGACACTTCAGGGACAGACAGCACGGTGGGGACAGACAGCACGGTGGGGACACGCTGCGGATACTTCGAGCGCAGTGCACTTCCATTCTCGACCGGCTTCGCACGCACTTCTCGGAACAGAAACAGCACGTCTTGAAATACGACATTCTGAGACGCAGGAGACACCGTGCCGACCAGTGCCACATGAGTCAGCCACACTTAAACTTCTTCTCTGGGGAGTCACGTCCTCTCCGCTGGACATGAGAAGCCAATCCACGTACTGCCGGCACCAAAGCCGATAGATTTTGTTGGTGGCCGGCGAATATTCTTTCCGGCGACAAACAACGTCAATCTCATCAGGCAGCACAGAAATTCAATGCATGTCTGAGGCCTCTTGTTAGAAAAAACGGCTGCATCCCGGTAAGATCCTGCGCGCAGTTTCATTCCACACGCAGATGAATAAGAAGTTAGCGCGATTAAAGATCTGAACCAGTCCGATGAAGAACATGCCGCTGAATTCAAAAAAATGGTTTGAGGATTTTGAAGAAGGGTTCACTTTTGAATACTCGGTTCCAGGCCTGACAATTAATGAAATTACCGAGTTCGCCGCACTGTATGACCCACAGCGTTTTCATCTGGACCAAAACGAAGCCGCCAAAACTCATTTTGGAGGTTTGGTTGCATCAGGATTTCAGACACAGCTGCTTTGCTTTCGGCCTTTCTGCGAAAAGGTGCTTCAGCATGCCCAGGCAGTGGGTGCACCAGGAATTGATAACCTCAGGTGGCTGCGTCCCTGGTATCCCGGTGAAACACTGGACGTCAGGGTCACCCTCATCAGCAAACGTTTGTCTTCAAAACGCAATGATCGTGGCTATTTAGGGTTCGAGTTGCAGGCTGAGTCTGATGGCATTTCAACACTCACCATGAAATGGGTGGTGATAATGCTGACGCGGGACGAAGCTCAGGCGAAAGGAGACACAGGTTGAGGCGATTCAATGCGGCAAGAATTCTGTAATGTTTTAGATTGTTGAAAGTCCCGCTCACAAGTGCGTGCAGTCAGGCCAGCAAAACGCTGTGCGTTTGGCTGGCCACTGATGCGGGGCGTTATGCAGCAGGGCCGATTCCACGATGGGCGATCCGATTAGACCACATCCGAAGAACGTCGCTGGTCCCTTCTACGTCGAACACGGATGCTGCACGGCCTGTGACGTTCCGATGCAGGAAGCTCCCAACCATTTCGCATATGACGACAACCACTGCTACGTCTGCCGCCAGCCGCAAACCACCGCTGAAACGACAGATATGATTGGCACGGCATGGATGGCCGAGTTCCAGTGCATTCGGTATCGCGGGAGTGATCCCGATATTCTCCGAAGACTGGCGGAACTCGAACTGCGCGGGATCTGCGACCTTGAACCAGCGGCACACATAAAATCTGTAATTCGCAATCATGTTCAAATGACCGTCGCCGGCAAACCGACAATCACGACATCTCAGCAGTTAGCCGGCGAATTCATCGATCATCTGATGGCCCAAAACAGTGAAGGGCGTCAATTTAAAACCAGGCCGATGCAAACATTGATCAATGCATCGTCACTGGAATTTTCGTGGTTCGATGACCATTTTTATCGGATTGTGTTTGCTGCCGTGCGTGATTCGCCGTCCGACTGGCACATCGAATATGCGCTCAACAATGACCACGGTGATCGTGGCGTCGGCAATGTGATCTGGAACTGGCTGAAACGCAGCAAAGCCAGATTCACCAGCGTCCGTTGGTATACTGACCCTGACTGGCGTGGATCCGGAGTTTGGCAGTCAACGCCCTGGTAAGGCAAAAAATCTGTTATTGACCCGGTCCCTGCCCACACATCTTTCATAACGATGATGGATCATGTCCAAGATCATTACGCAGATCACCACCACGAATATTCGCCGCTGGGTCTACCTGGCCACCGTCATTCTGTTTGCAGGCTCACTGGCAGCCTGGTTCCTTGGACGCGACCGACTGCCCCGGACCATCCGCATTGCCACCGGTGAGAAGGGCGGCCTCTATTACAAGCTGGGGGAAGACATTTCACCATTGCTTAACCAAAAGACCGGGCGCAAAGTAATTGTACAGTCCACCCCGGGCTCTCAAGCCAACTACCAGAGCCTGCTCAGCAGCGACGTTGAACTTGCGATTATCCAGGCTGGTTCTGTGGCCGTGGAGAACCTGGCCGTCGTCACTCCACTTTTTCCTGATTACATGTTCTTTATCGTACGACAAGGTAGTGGAATCACCAGTCTTGTCGAGATGGCTGGCCATCACATCGCCCTCGGCCCGAACGGTTCCGGGATGCGACAGAGCGCTCTGCAGGTCCTGGCTCATTTTGGCATTCGTGCAGCCGACCTAAAAAGTACCCAGAGTTACTTCCTGGACCTTCTCCAGAACCCGCAACTGGATGGCGCTATCGTCACTACTGGTATCGAGAACCCTGACCTGAGGGTACTGCTGGCGAGCAACGACTTTGCTGTTCTGCCCATCCCCAGCGCAGCTGCCATTGCGCTGAGCCAGCCGTTCCTGCTGGATGTTGAACTCCCCGCAGGTCTCTACGGCAACCGCCACCCGCTGCCACCGGAGCCCACCCCTACCCTTGCCACGACCGCGTACCTCGTGGCACGGCCCGATGCTTCCAGGAAGTTGGTGAGAGCGGCGCTGGAAGCGGTCCACGAGGAGAGCCTGCGGCTCAAGGTCCCGACGCTGATCTCGCGGACAGAGGCGTCGCAGTGGGTCTCCACGCGATTACACAGGACGGCCCATGACTACTTTCACCCGGCCGACAACATCAGCTGGATCAAGGACGTCATGGAGTCGATCAATGCTACCAAGGAACTTTTGGTCGCCCTGGGCACCGGGTTCTACTTGCTCTGGCTTCGCTGGCGGGGTCTCAAAGCGCGGGAAGCGGACGCATTTTTACGCAAGCAGAAGGATCGCCTCGACTGGTTCCTGCAGCAAACCTTGACGATTGAAGAATCACAAATGCATTCCAGGCATCTCCAGGAACTACAGGATTTCCTCGACGAGGTGACGACCATCAAGCTGCAGGCGTTGCGCGAACTCACCGAGGAGGGATTACGTGGTGACCAGTCTTTCTCGATCTTCCTGGATCAATGTGCCGGGCTGCGAAACAAGATCCAGCTCAAGATCCTCAGCTACCAGAACGCCGAGTAAGGTCAGCGAGCCTGGGTGCTGACTTTTTTGCCCGCGAGACTGACGACGATACTGTTGCCGGCGTTGTTGAAGATGATTCGCCGTCCGACCGGCACAGCGAATATGCGCTCAACAATGACCACGATGATCGTGGCGTCGGCAATGTGATCTGGGACTGGCTGAAACACGGCAAGGCCAGATTCACGAACGTTCGTTGGTATACTGACCCTGACTGGCAGGGATCCGGAGTTTGGCAATCGACGCCCTGGTGAGGCAAAAATCTGTATCACAATCCGTTCCACCGGAGCGGCGACTGAGCGTGGAAACTGAAGTCAGCGTCGCCTCGCGGTTAAGCCGGACGTTCGGTGATATCGCTAGGGACTGGCGTTCGGCGAACCGCAGCTGCACGCTTCCCGGCGTCCGTCTCACCGCCGTAATCGTACCGCTGTATCCGGCCAGCAGCCCCCCTGCAGGAGCCAGTCGAGCGAAGTGCAACGTCGAATCACGGAACCGTTTTTCCGGAACACGACAATCGTGTGCACAACACAGGAACCGATTACCGCTGTCATTTTGAAGACTGACCACCGAACCTGGAATGTCGCACGCGGGGTGGAACAACAATCGGGGGTCGGTTAGTTTGTCTCAGGGTCTTCAACTCCGTGTGTCACCAGGAACTGTCTGGAGGAGTCCACAGAACGGCCAATGAGCCGACCATCAGCATCAAACGCCTGAACGGGTCCCCACACGTACGTCAATCCTCGCTGCATGCGCCGTACACGGCGCAGTTCGTCAGTTGGATGGGGTTGGGGGGTGTCGTCGGTCAGAACTCCGATGCAAAGCCTGTTGGTTCTTGCATGAATTTGTCCACCACCGCTGAGATAGCTGCCAGCACCGGCTCGCTCTTCAATTTGCAAAAATTGAATTCGATAATGATCGGCATTCTCGACAGCAGACCAGTGGAAAACTTCCGTGCGCAAATCGACCCTGGCGTTATCGGCGGGGGCTACAAATTCAATCCCGTCAATCAGCTTGAACGGAACCTCGAATTCGAGGACGTCGCCGCTGACTTCGACTTCCCTGGGGATCTTACTGAAATCCGGCTCAAGCAGTTTCGACTGATCCGGCAGGCTGGATGGATACACCCTGGCGCCTGCACTGACCCGCAGTCTGTAACGACCATTGGCGATGCCGATCCACCAAGACCCATCCTGCATCCTGACTCGGGTGGGCAAATGGGAATGGCCGGAACCCGGCTCATGCACTGAGGGATCACGCAGTTCCACTCTCAGATCGATGCGCATTTCTGCGGGAATTGGCATTCCCGCACGTCGGAACCTGATACCTCCCTGCAATTGATCGGGCGCGTTGGGGTCGAGGCGCTGAACTGCTGCGTAAGCCTGACGCAGCAGCCCGCATTCTGTATCTTCGGTGTATTTATTGGGTCCGTATGCGTTGAATTGCAGCTTGTTGCGTAAGCCGGCATAGATGGGAAAGACGGAACGCATCAGGTTGGTGGCCGTGTGATACGCTTTCAGCGCCTCGGCGTGATCTTCTGACTTCTCTAGTGCAAGTCCGGCGGCGTAAGCTGCTAATCCGCGAATCCAGATAATTTTTTTAGAACCGTCTTCGCTCATTTTCAACAGTTCATTCGGTGGTCCTTGAGGTAATTCATTGTATTGCATGGCTCTCGGTGAAGATGTCCTGGCCTTGCGATTAACAGAATCCTTCAGCGCCTGTCGCTGGTATAGAAACTTCTGAATGGCCTGCAACTGGTCTGTAGCAGCCCGCCGTTCTTCCACAGTGCCTTGTGTGCCGTCCAGAAAGAGTTCGAACCGCCGGGCACAGCGCTGCAGGCTTTGACGATCATCCTGAGAAAGATCAACAGAGGGTGACGACAGTCTTGGTATGCGCTCGGTCAAATCGGAGTAAACAGCTCGGGCAATCAGATAGTCGTGTTCTCCAAACGACACATCCGGGTCTTTCTCCAGAATTGGTAGCGCAGCGGCCAGCATCTCGTCGGAATCGCCGATTTCGACACAGCATTCGACCATGCTCCTCAAAATGTCATGGCGTGGCGTCGCACCGGGTGTGTTCAATACCAGTTGATAAATGTCAACGGCCTCTTGGTATCTTCCGTCCTCACGGCATTCTTCACAGCATTCGACCATGCTCCTCAAAATGTCATGGCGTGGCGTCGCGCCGGGTGTATTCAATACCCGTTGATAAACGTCAACGGCCTCTTGGTATCTTCCGTCCTCACGGCATTCTTCCGCCCATGCCAGGAGTTCCTGGTCCGTCTTGTCGAACAGTCGCGGTCCCATTGTGGCGGTGCCGATCAGCATCAGGGCGGCGGTTACGGTGACCGCAGTTGCGATTTTCCAGTGCTTCCGCAGCACTCGCACCGTGCGGACGACGGCTCCGCTGCGGCGTGCGACGAGAGGTTCACCAGCTTCAAACCGACGAGTGTCCTCCAGCAGCGCACTGACGCCTGGATACCTGGCCGCCGCGTTCTTCTGCAGCATTTTCTGGCAAATCGTCTCCAGGTCTCGTGGGATGCGACGGTCCAGCGTACGCAGCGGTGCCGCTTCGTCGTTTAGTAATCGAACCAGCACCTCTGCCGGCGATGAGGACGCAAAGGCGGCGCGGCCGGTCAGCATTTCGAAGAGCAACAAACCCAGGGCGTGGACGTCCGTTGCTTCACCGATCAGCGACGATTGACCGCGGGCCTGTTCGGGTGACATGTATTGGGGAGTGCCCAGCAGTTCACCCGTCTGTGTCAGGTCGGACGACTGGCTGACGTCCCTTGCGATTCCAAAATCGGTAACAAAGGCAGTTCCCCGATCGTCGATGAGGACGTTCGCGGGCTTCAGATCACGGTGAATAATTCCCTGCCGGTGGGCGTGCTGTACGGCTTCGGCAACCTGTTTAAAAATGGCCAATGCTTGAGTGGGGGACATGGCCCCGCGCCGTATTGTGGCGGACAGTGATTCACCATCAATGTAGTCCATTGTGAAATACGGCTCACCTTGTGCATCTCCGATTTCGTGAATTGAGACGATGTTCGGATGCCGCAGCTTCGCCAGATGCTTTGCTTCACCAAGGAACCGCCTGACCAGTGGTCCAAATGTCTGCTCACCCGGCCGCAGCACTTTCAGCGCGACGTCACGATGCAGCGAGTGTTGACGCGCGAGGTACACAACCCCCATTCCGCCTTGACCGATCACACGTTCGATCCGGTAGTCGTCCGGCAGCGCCGGCAGCTTCCGCTCCGTGGATTCGATCTCCGCACACTCAACAGTCTCTTCCTCCTGAAGCATTGCCCGCATTGCGGCATGAGCAGCAACAGCCTGATTGAATTCATCCCGTTTCGATTCCGGGACGTCCGGAGTCTCGCCGGCCAGGTGAGCAGCGACCAGGTCTTCGAGATTCACGGATTCGGGATCGACTGTCATGTTCTCTCGTTCTGTCAGGGTTGCTTTTCAGGATTTTGCGTCCGAACTGATGTGTTTTCCCAACGCGACCAGCGCCCGCGCCGTCAGGTTCCGCACTGCGCCTGCAGAACGTTTCATCCGCCGTCCTGTTTCCTCAGCACTGAGACCTTCAAAGTAGCGCAACAACAGCACTTCCTCATGCTCGTCACTGAGTTGCTGTAGCGCCCGCTCGACACACTCTCGGTTCTCCACGCGATGCAGGGCCGTAACCGGTCCGGTCAGTGCAGACTTGGGGACTGCAACTGTCTGTCGTTTTTTCGCCATAAAATAGTCATGCGTGTCACGCAGACGATTGTCGATGATTCGGCACAACCACCGCAGGAAGGATCCGTTGTCCGTATAGTCAAAGTCTGCGAAGGATCGGTGTGCCGACAGATACGCATCCTGTAAAACGTCATCAGGCTCAATCTTCTCCCGCAGTTTGCCGAGCCTCGCTCGAATAAATACCAGCACGCGATCCACATGCAGCGAAAACAGTCGCTCATAAGCCAAATGGTCGCCCGTCCGCGCCTGTCGCCACAGGATCCGCGTCATTGATTCCGGCTCTGCGCAGTTTTTATCTTCTGCCAATTCCAAATTGTCACCGCCTTTGACTTGTCAATGGACACAGTGGGCCCTGAGGCACACTGCACGCACTTCATTCTTCGTTGCAGTACCGGGAATCAATCTGCGACCGCTGTCACCAGTGTTGGCTAAATAATGCCCGATCGCCGCCGCCTTTCATTCTACATCATCCCTGTGGTTTGCGAGGATCGATTTCGGCGGACAGCAGGCCTCAACCGGTTTCTGTCGGATTTCATGGTAGCAAGACATACGCCGGGAGAGATGACGTCGATGGTCGTGCCAATCGTCAGTGCTGCAGGGTGCTTCATGATCTTCTCCACGCTGTTCTGTTTGCGGCCTTCATCAGTGGTCGCTCCTGGCGGATTTGGACTGAACCAATTTGTTTTACAGTCATATCAGCGGAATTGGGCGGTCGACGTGTCGCAGTTTTTTTTTAATTGTCTCCGAATTCAACTCGGCAGTGTGCCACGACAATTGTGAGTTTTCCTCGCTGCCCTGCTCCTTGTTAATTGATCGATGCCGAGTGGGAGAATCACAGTCAGGGTGATCGCCTGGAAAAGACGCCCACAAATGAAGCAGAACCGATCCACTGTTCAATCGTGCGTGCCCCGGCAAAAGACTTCTCCAGCAACTCAAAGAGGCCCGGTGTCCGCACAGGAGCAGCGGTCTTTTCTCGACGCGGCACGCAGCGAATTCTGTCGATGTCCGCAGCACGGTTGGTTACCCTGGAATGCGACCGGACGTCACTGTTCGTCAACCTCTATGAAAGACGTCAAAAAAGGTCGTGACGTCCAATCAACTCGCAGGCAGCCCTGAGATTGGCAACAGTATCGGCATCGTGCTGATGCCGATTCCAGCGAGTGAATTCCGGATGGACAGCTCCGAATCGGAAGAGTTTCGACAAGACGATGAAATGAGTCACCTGGTGAAACTCACGAAGCCGTTTCACCTGAGACAGTGGAAAGCGTTGATGGGTACAACGCCATGGAAAGACCGCGGCGGCCTCAGTAGAGGCGACTCCTGTCCGGCAGTGTGGGTGGGTTGGAAGGATGTGGTCAAATTCTGCCGCAAGCTGAGTAAAAAGGAAGGCGTGGAATATCGTCTGCCAACAGAGACCAGGTGGAAATACGCCTGCCGTGCCGAAACGACGATGCGGTACAGTTTCGGAGGAGATCAGTCACAGATGGGCGTTTATGCGTGGTACGACGAGCCCGGAACCAGACATGGCATCGAAAAACATGCTCCGAAGGTTGTTAAAAAAAACAACGTGTCGAGTCGACACGACATGTACGATAACGTGGCGGCCCGTTCGGCGAATCGCAGCTGCACTTTTCCCGGCGTCCGTCTCAGCGCCGTAATCGGTTTTTGTGCAGCGAGGACTATCCCCTGAGCGGCAGGAAGTCATAGTGTTCTGCTTGTACCGCTGTAGCCGGCCAGCAGCCCCCGCAGGAGCCAGGGGAGCGAAGTGCAACGTCGAATCACGCAACCGTTTTCCGGAACACGACAAATACATTGAATTTCGACAATCGTGTTCACAACACAGGAAGGGACAGCAGTTTGCGGCGAAACAGTGGCCGCAAACTGAGTTCATTATACCGGTCTGTCTAATGGGCATCGACTGGCTGGAAGAAGCATATTGATGCGAGACGGCTTGATTCGGTCCTGCTGTGGAGAGTGTTGCATCAGAGCCGCCGAGGGATCAAAATTTCCATCAACTCAACTCGTGGACATATTCCGGACAATCTTTCGTTGCTTGCCTGAGATTCCTGTCTCAGCGAACGTGACAAAAAGGACCTGTTCAAATGCTGAGAATGTTTCCTGTTTTTCTGTTACTTGTGTCTCTGAGAAGTGTTGTCGCGAGTGACGTTACATCGGACGAAGGCGCAAAAACAAATCTGTCATCGATCAGGCCCTTACACATTCGATTACCGGCGCCGACTTCGGCCTATGTATTTATTTACAGCGGACCCGCAGCTGCAGATCGGCCGTTGTTCGAAATGTTGTTGCCCGAGTACATTCATAACAACGGAAAAGAAATCGTACCGACCGAGAAAAGGCCGGTGTATTCTTATTACCATATGCAGCCGACGGATTGGGTGGATCTGGGTGGCGGGCGATGGCGCATGACGCAGACCCACCCTGGATACCTCACCTACCAGATCAAATTGACGACCGCGGCTGATGCCCTTTATCTGGACTTCCGTATCCGCAACGAGACATCTGAGCCATGGACTAAGCTGTCAGTTAACTTTTGTTCTGGTTCCGGATGGGGTGACTTCCAGCCTCCCAATGACTGGTTCAATCCGGATTTCCAGCCATCACCACCACCTCCCATCGCCAGGGATCCACGAAAGGCCGCGCGTGAGGTGTATCATGGAATGGTCGCGCGCTGGCAGAACGAGGTATTACCGCAGAATGTTTGGGTGCACACTCACGAAGGCTGGAAGCGCTACCTGGAAGGTAAAAATCAGGTGGATATGCCCCTGATTGTCTGCAAATCTCTGGACGGTAAAAAACTGCTGGCCCAGGCATGGAACAAGCAGGCGCCCGTGAGTCACGGCCCTCACCTTTGTATCCATCTGGCCCCTGTAATCGCTGACAAAGTCGAATCCGGCCAATGGGCCACGGCACGTGGGGCCACGTATCTGATGGAAGCATCCCTGCAGGACGTGCTTGATCGATATCAAAGTGACTTTGGCGACCAAACGTCCGACTGAACACTCAGCGGTCTGACCTGGCTGAAAGGTTAGCGTAGCCCCCGCCCGTTCGGAAATACAAGCACGACGCGCCGGCGAATGGACCACGCCCGAACCCCGTATGGTCAAAAAAGTCAACCGACGGTCAAACTGCATCCGTAATTGAGTTTGCAGTGTATTCCGAGGTCAGATCTCAGCCCAAATCGTAATTTCGGGCCAGGGACATTTGCCGTTCGGATTCCCTCGTGGGCTGGATTGCCACAAAATCGCACAGCGTCGAACTCAGCCGGTGATGAACGGGATGTCCGACGAACTCGCCGTCAGCTCTGAGCAATACGCACGGTCTCTGCGATTTCCGCTCCAATACTGTCCAGGTCACGGTAGTCACCGAACAGGCCATCGGTCATCCCCACTGCCATGGCACCGGCATCCAGAAATGCCTTGAGATTCGACTTTGTGACACCACCGGTCGCCATGAAGCTGGTTCCCGAATATGCCGGAGCGATCGATGCCAGGTATCCCGGTCCTGGAGGATCGGCGGGATACAGCTTCATGATGTGACCACCGGCCCGAATCGCCTGTTGAATTTCGCAAGGAGTCTGGACGCCTGGCAGCGTCAGCATGCCACGTTTTACACTGTACTCGCAGGTGGACTGATCAAATCCGGGGATGACGCAAAACGTGGCACCTGCGTCCGCGGCAGCTGCGGCTTGTTCGACCGACCACGTGGTACCGACGCCAATCGATGCTTTATCTCCATACCGGTCGGACAGATCCTTCACGTCCTGCGGTGCGCGTTCGTAGTCCATCGTGATTTCGATCGACCGGACTCCGCCTTCAATCAGGGCGTCCGAGACGGGCGCCAGCAGATCCTGAGGAAACTGTCGAAGGATGGCCATGATTTTGTCTTCGGCCAGCATCTGTTTTGCTCTTTCGACGTGACTCATTTGAATCTCCTGTGGGAACCGCTGAAAACACCGGCGGAGCCAGCGACACACAGGTTCAACGGTCTGTCAGTAAAGATGCCGCACCCAGAGGACGTGGCATCAGGAATACGCCTCGAAAGGAGCCGGAATCCGCAGATGGGGCCAAAGGGTAATGCTCGCGCAGGTCTTCTGCCAGTCAGGCCAACACGGAGCATAGCCACAGGTCAGTCCTGTGCATCCCTGTACTTATGATGGCCACGATACTGAGCCACTGACATTATGATCTTGCGAGACGATCCTCTCGCAAGATCACCGCCTGCTTTCGCTGCCGGCCTCAGGATAATCGATATGTATGTGAACGTCTCGCAGAACAGTCGCCTGACCCGACTCGCCACGAGACGTGACGCGGACCATATTGGCACCGCTGCGGATCCATTCAAGGGCAACCGCATAGCTGACCCAGTCCGGTGTGACACTCCCGTTCTGTGCATCATGCTCGTTCAGTGTGACCTCTAGCGTGTCTGCATTCGTCAGGCCGGAGATGCCAAGACTGAGTGTGATCTCAGGTCGGTAATCCGAACCCGGGCCGCCGCCCGACAGGGTGCCGCCGATGAGTACTTCCACGACGAACGGTGTTTCCGGTGCCAGTCTCACCGGTCGCTCGGGGAAGGGCGGTACCGGCAGCTCGATAAAACGTTCTACACCCCGGATGTCGGGGTTCAGCAGGACACGCCAGTACCCATGCGGGAAGTAATCCCTGTCCAGCCCTCCGAGGATCCCGGGGTCGCCCAGCTCGCGCCACACGGAGCTGTGTGCGAAGAAGAAATTGAAGAGGTACACCCCGTCGGCACCTAAGTTCCAGACATTGAGGGCGCGCGAGCGCAGGCTGCGCAGCGGGAGTCGGTCCTGCACCTCAAGCAGACCTTTACGCTTCTTGGACGCAGTCCAGCTCAGGCAGGGATACACGCGGACGTTGTGCCTGCGTCCCAGCGCTACCCACGGTTCCCAGGGTGAAAATTCTCACTCACCGGGAACCAGGATGTCCACGAGCTGCTGCTCCAGCCAGTGACTCACGTCCAGGCCGATGGCATTGCAGCAGGACAGGGAAGCCGGGATGCGCACGGCGACGAGGATCGGGCAGTTCCGCTCTAGGCCGACCTGCTCGGTCATTTTACGCACACGCTGCAGCAGCCCGGTCATCAGGTCCCGTTCATGCTGCGCACAGTCTTCGCCGTTCGCATTGCAGCTGAAATGGGGGAAGTGGCGCGCAAAATCCATCTCGATGCCGTCCACGTTGTAGCGGCGGCAGACGTCCTCCAACAGCCGGAAAGCGCGCTGCCGGACTTCCGGCAGACCGTAGTCGAGTCCGGACCATTTCCCGAACGCAGGTGGTTTCTGTTGTGTTCCAAACAGCAATTCAGGATGGTCCTTCTTGAACTGAGGCATCACCTCGGGCCAGCGCGGATCAGCGTCGTGAATGTCATTCATCCGCATGGACCAGAAAATCTCGATGTCGTTGGCCCTGCAAAAGTCGACCATGATTTTCAGAGGGTCCAAACCGCGTTCATGGAACTCCTGCGTCCTGTTGACCCCGTAAACGCCCGTTTTCGCGTAGAAAGGCTCGACGAACTCGCTCATGTGGGTGAACAGCCCCAGACCGGTGCTCCACGAGCAATAGAAGATCGAGTCCACGTGTGTGCCGAGCAGTGGTATCGT
>Ga0310123_10001718_pt1 | contig 17978 bp, 12 predicted proteins | sample CB6_AW_1057_MG_FD_203505 | JGI IMG/M metagenome (GOLD analysis project Ga0310123, IMG submission 203505) | Marine microbial communities from Western Arctic Ocean, Canada - CB6_AW_1057 | ecosystem: Environmental > Aquatic > Marine > Oceanic | place: Canada: Western Arctic Ocean | collected... | reverse complement strand
ATCGAACGCATGGCGGTCATTGAATGGAAAGGTCATGGCAGTGCCGCGCAGTTCGCGCGGTACACCCAGTGGATTGAGTCCGGGAAGTAGGTGGCCTCGCAAGGCTTCATGGTTACCCAGATTGGCTGCTAGGTACCAGTCGTGCCAGCCGTGATAGCCACAAATTGCGATTTTGGAGCGGTCAGTGGTGGCACGGGCGATACGGATTGCCACAGTGGTCATCTCGCCACCGGAACGGGCGAATCGCACGCACTGCGCCCAGGGGTGGATTTGACACAACCTGTCAGCCAGCTCCACCTCTTCGGCGGGGTTAAGGAAGCTGAAGCTGCCTTCATCGATGCAGCGGAGTACCGCTGCAGTCACGTCGGGATCGCGGTAGCCCAGCAGCGATGCGCCAATACCGTGCGCTGACCAGTCTTGGTACTGGTTGCCATCAATGTCCTGTACTTCGATGCCGCGGGCCCGGTTGAAGTAGGCCGGCCACTGGCCGGGGGCGTGCTGTTCCGGAAGCTTGCTGCGCAGCTGTGCTCCTCCCGGGATGCGGTGGGTGCGGGCATGGTCATAGAGCTGCTGGTCGGTCATTGCTTCCGTCGTCATGGCTTTCCCTTCAGAGTCACGGGTGAATTATCACCGGTATCATACTGATCTCATGATCCCAACGAGACTTCGAATGCCGCGGAAGGCATGGATCGTCCTCGGGCTCATCGGTGTCGTGGTCGTTTTTCACCTGGGAACGATTCGATCCGGTCACGATTGGACCGGAGATTTCGCCCTTTACATCCTGCACGCGCGCAATCTGGTCGAAGGGCGAGCCTACGCCGACACAGGCTATATCTACAATCCAAACTTCACCTTTCTTTCGCCTCCGACGTATCCGCCTGGTTTCCCAATGATGCTGGCGCCGATCTACGCGTTGTACGGTTTGAATCTGTTCGCGATGAAGACCGTCTGCGTGGTCTTCTTCGGCTTGGCACTGTTGGCGATCTTTGTAGCCTTGCGCCACCACCTGCCCTTTTGGAGCCGCATGGCCCTTCTGGCACTCTTGGGATTTAATCCTTATTTCTGGCAGTTCAAGAACAATGTACTTGCGGATCTTCCATTCCTGTTCTTGAGCTATGCGGGTTTGGGGATGATCGACAACTTTACCTCGGATCGGGCAAACAGAAGTCGTGGCGCATCATGTCTGTGCGGAGTTGCCACGGGTTTGGTGTTGTTTCTGTCATGTGCCACGCGAAGCGTGGGGCTGGTTTTCTTGGGATGTCTGGTCGTCTTCTACGCCTTGCGATCGCGCCGACTCGACCTATTCGTAGCGGCCGCCATCGGCACGATGTCTCTGGGTGTTATTATTGAGAATGTCACGGTTCATGATGACAGCCGTTATTTCGACCAATTGGGGATTTATCTGACCGAGTCCTACTCGGCGCTATCGCAGATTGCGATAGTGATTCGGCATTGGATCCATGGCCTGGCGTTACTGGGGGACAATGGGAGGGCAGGTTCGCTTGCCTGGGTGTTGGCGATCCTCGGGTGCACTTTGGCGGGAGCGGGTTTCGTGGCCAGAATCCGCAATCGTGGCTGGACAATTTTCGAAGTATTCACATTGCTTTATCCTGCGGCGATTGTCTTCTGGCCGATGGCGAAGAGCTTTCGCTTTCTCATTCCTGTTGTTCCGCTTTATATCGGCTACGCGCTGCTGGGGTCTCAGTGGCTGGGGACAACGATCCGCTCCCAGCGAGTACGGGTCGGCATGGGACTGTTCTTGCTGATCGTCGTGTTTGGCAGCTATGTCTCAAGATACACCACGCTTGAATTTTCCCACATGCGCGAGGGGATATTGAATCCCGACTCGAGGCAGTTGTTCCGTTATGTTCGGGAGCAGACCGAGCCCGAAGATGTTCTGATCTTTGCCAAGCCGCGAATTCTCGCATTGATGACCCAGAGGTACAGTGCCTGTTACAGCGTCGTGAGTGACGATATTTACCTAGAGCGATTCCTAGCGAGTATCAATGCCACCCATTTAATCACTACCCGGTGGTTGAAATCGGATCGGATCTGGCTTCAAGGATTCTTAGAACGGCATGCCGGCCAACTGGAACTGGTATTCGAAAACCATACACATCATGTCTACCGGATGCAGTCCGGGGCATCGTGGTGGGCCGGTGGTTGATCCAGAGCCTGCTCGCCTCCTGCTTGTGCCCGGTTGCCTGCCGTGGACCGGAGGACCTTTGCGCAATCCAGTTTTATAAATGCTAAAAATCTTAAATACCGCTACGCAAAATCGATTCGTATTTCTTCCAACGCGACGTATCCCTCTGGAAGTTTGTGCCGCCACACGGGATAGTCGCGATCCGGGCGCAGGCAGTGGGGGTTGCCATCGAGCGGTCCCATTGGCACCACATCCAGTGGGTACAGGACTAGTAGCATGCTGGTGTCAACGTGGGCCAGCACGTCGGCCAAGGGCCGGACTCCGTACATGTCTGTGCGGTCATGGCGGGCACCCAAGGCGGTCCACTGCTTGGGATCGGCGGTCAAGTGGATTGATTGTTCGTGAACTCGATCGGTGATGTGCAGCGGTTGGCCGGTACACAACCAGCCGCCGACGCGTCCAGCCACGTGTCCTTGAATCAGTAGAAGAAATTTGGTGCCGCACAGGGCCAACTCGCCTGCCGACTTGACAGTGAATTGTGCATCGGTCAGGTTGGTGGGAAAAGAGCCGGTGATGAAACGGTTGGCGCCCCCGGCCTCGCGCATCGCCTCCCCCTGGGCCCCGAAGGTACCTAGGCTGTAGAGAAGATGCATATACCCGGAACCGGGCGGAGCGTGGTTGTAGTCGATCCACCATGGGCTGCGCGAAATGAGTTGGCCGGGCCGCCACTCGAGTGCCGTCGGGCCGATATTGCCATTCTGCCAGCCGCACCAGCCGCCGGGTCCTTCGCTGAATGTCTCGATGTAGGTAATTGAGGACATGGAATTGGTGTGAACTTGGCCTACGATTAAATCGCAGACCATTGAGTGACCGATACGGGAAAGCTTCTCTTCCGCTCGTCCTTGCGCCTGATGCGTGCGGTAATCCTACCGAGGTCTGATCGTTTCAATCGCTCATCATAAGCAGTGTTGCAGAACACGGGCAAGCTGTGTCTATGGCCATCAGGTCAGACTGGGGTGTATCGATCAAGGGGCCAATTCACACTTTGCCGGGCTGTTTGCCATGGCCTTCGCTACCATGGCGCCGAATCCTCTGGAACTGGCTGATTTATGGAACAATCCCTATCGGGTCGCCTGTCGCCACGAGTCCGCCACAGCCCGCTGCGGAGCCAGTTGGGGTTGATCATCCTGTCATGGGTCTTCGGATCTTATTGGCTGTGGACAACCTCCGGAGCCGCGATGACCCAGTTTGCCAAGGCGCTGGGTACGCCTGAATACGGGTTTGGATTGCTGGCGGCGTTGCCCTTCATCGGTACCTTCATGCAGGTTCCGGCCAGTTTCTTGCAGGTACGCTACGGACATCGCAAGCAGTTGATGTTGATCTGCGGCCTGACAGGCCGGGCGCTGTGGATTGTCACGGCGCTCTTGCCGTGGCTGATGCCTGGGGCCCGTGACTGGTGGTGGCAGGCGATGATCGCCTCATTGGCGATCTCATGGCTCATTTCGCAGGCGTCCGTACCGGCGTGGATCAACTGGATGAGCGATGTGATTCCCCAGCGGATTCGCGGCCGCTTTATGGCTCGGAGAAACTTCATCGGCCAACCCGTGGGCATGATTGCGACCCTTGCGGCGGGATATTTCCTCGACCTGGCGATGCAACATCAGGGTCAGCGGCCAGACATGATGCTCGAAGTGACCTCGGTGGTGCTCGTAATCGCAGGGCTGATTGGGGTGGTTGAGATATTGATCTTTGGTTGGATCGATGATCCTGCCGCCGATCGTCCGCCTCAACCGTTAAAGTTTGTGGCACTGATGCGTGAACCGCTAAAGAGCAAGAACTTTTGCAGGTATCTACAGTTTAACTTCACATTCATGCTCGCAGTGGGATTCATTGGTCAGTATCTGTGGTTGTACCTTCTGGACATCTGTGCCTGGTCGAATACCAGGGCCAACATGTATGCAATTGTGATGCCTCTAGCAATGACCATGATCGGTTATCCGGTTTGGGGGCGATTGGTCGATCGTCTTGGTAAAAAACCCGTACTTCTAATTTCAGGATTGGTGGTCAGCTTTGGCGCTCTGGGCTGGCTGTTCGTAACACCGCAGCAACTGTTTCCCGGATATGCATTGGTATTGCTGACTCTGTTTGCATGGCCGGGTATGGAGATCAGCAACTTCAACATCATGCTGGGTATGGCGGGAGGCGATGATTCAAAGCGTCCGGGATTGGGTGCTGCATACGTGGCCCTGAACTCGATTGCGGTGGCGATTGGCGGAACATTGTCGGGGTTGTTGGCCGGTGTCACGGCCAAGTGGCTGGTGGATTTTCATTATGTGGTGCCCCTGGCCGGTATCACGCTGACATACCACGGTATTTTGTTTCTCGGGTCCACGGTGCTGCGGCTATTGGCAATGCTTTTTGCATTGCGCCTGACCGAGCCCGAAGCTGTTGGAACCTGGGAGGCGATGCGGTACATGAGCTATGGGCTTTATTCCAACGTGAGACAGGCCCTGCTGATGCCCACTCGCGTCGTTGGCCGCCTTGTGCGTCGGACCTATCGAATCGATCGATACTGAAAGGTCGCAGGTGGCTGTCAGGCGGGTTAGGCAATCTGGACCGAGAACAGGCTCGCATCTTCAAGCTCCAGGCGAAGGCGTAGGGTTCGTCCGCGGAGTTCAGCCAGGTCCTGTTTGCCTTTCCACCGCAGAGTAGCTCGCAACTGGTCGCCGGTGACCAGATGACTGGCCACTCGCTCGTAACCGGGTATTGGATGACCCTGTTCGTCTAGGATTTCACCTGAAATCCGGCCGTTTGTTGCATCGGCATTGATCCGCAGCTGTGTATCTTTCAGCTCAAACGGGCAGGTCAGGAGGGTTGCACTGGACTCTTGGGTTTCCAGGTACGCCCACCCGTCCAGGCGCAGTGTGGCCAGGCCGGTTTCGATGTTCCACTGGCCGACAATCTGCGGTTCCTGCACCCCAGGCGTTTGCATGGTTCGGCCCATGCCCGTGTAATAAATATAGATCTGGTCCCGTACCACGATGGGCCGCCCTCCGAGGCTCAGGCACTCGTCCCAACTGCCAGCACCTCCCAGGGCCAGGAATGGTTTGTGTTGAATGCGCCGCCAGTCGTGCGTATTGTTGGCGGTAACCAGTTCCGTGAATATGAGTCGGCACCTTGCTTTGTTCATCGTAATGGGGGGGCCGAGGTATCCCTGTCGGATGTTGCGTTGCACAATATTTTGCCATTGGTCGGTCTCGAATTCGGGCAGGTTGTGGATTACCCATAACAGGCCAATCGGCGTGCCGAAATAATCAATCGCAGCCAATCCACCCATCTCCGTGCCCGGCGGGTCATCGTCGGTGGAGCCGAAGACCAGTTCCGGTGGCAGGTCCCAATTCACCCAATCTTCGCTTTGGGTCCGGGCGACAACGCGCATGCCATGGCCGTCGGCACTGCAGAACATCATCAGCGGCCCTTTGCGCCGCTCGATATCGAAAGGTATGGCAACCTCTGCATCAGCTGGCCACACTGGATTATTCGGATGTTCAGCCCAGTGGATTCCATCGGGTGAGAATCCAACGGCATGCCCCAGTTGCCAGCCGTCTCTGCCTGCAGGATCGCACCGGCCACCCCACCAGATCGCCTTGTAGCGGCGGGCCGGGTCCGGGTCGGCATGGTCGAGGATTACTGCGGGGTCGTGCATCATGCAATCGGCCATCAGCACGATATTGTTTCTGGTGTTGCCCTCATACTTCACGACTCCTAGATCGGGTTTGTTCCATTCAATCCCATCGACCGATGTCGCGTAACACATGTTGGACTGGTCGTTGGGGCCGTAACAGGCACCACCCTGGTACCAGGCCTTGAATAGTTGGTCCGCCTCGTCGTAGAAAACCAGTCCGGTATCCACGAACGCTGCATCCCGTTCCCAGGGCCGATCAGCCCGGATGATAGGATTCGCCTTGCACGGTTCTGGTTGGCCAAAGCGGCGAACGAGACCTTGTGCCTGGTCGATGTGGCGGTCATCAAGAAAAAGGAGTTTTATCGTCGGGCCTTGAGTCATTGCGAGCGGTGGCGGCACAAGATTCCAGTGAGAAAATCACAACCGATTTGGCAGGGATTTGGACCTTGGACTAGGTCAACGATGGCAGTTTCAGTTTCTGTTCATCCATGACACACCACTGGCAGGAAAATTCACGCCCGGCACCGTCTTGTAGCATAGGACTAATCACAATGGTGCCAAACTTCAAGGGGGTATATTGCTCTTTCTTCCCATCTTCGGTGCGAAACACGTTAGCGTTCCTGGTCCCTTCCTTTTTCGCAAGGTCGATTAAATTTCGCATGGCATAGCAGCGGATTGCGGCGTTGCCAATCGGTGCGGTACCCACCTGCCCACGTTGTTCCAGTTCACGACCCAGGCGATTGAAATCCGGGCCCCTTGATCCGTAGTAAGAACCATCGGGGGACGGCTTGGGCTGGTAGTCGGTCATGGATTGTGTCTGGATCGAGCCATCCGGCATGCGAACCTTTACTTCTATTGGCAGCGTGTGCCGATAAGGCACATCGCACAGCCACTCCGCAAAATGGTGGCTCGTCGAGTGTGCATATGTCATGCCCAGCAAGAGGATATGAGTATCCACCTTCAGCATCGCACCGAAGCTGGAATTTACATCGAACACGGACAGGGATGGGTCAACCTGCGTGATGTCAGGGGCCTGCGGCCCGATGGCAGCGAAGCTGTGGCGGTAAGCGGTGCTCCGCATTGCTCCGGGGCGGCGGCGTACCGTTTCAGTGATGGCACCCATCTCGGACGGGTCGTTTTTCGGATCGATTAGCGGATCGTCGGTTGCTTCGTGGGCAAATGTGAAAGTCGGCACCACCAGTGTTCCCTGCGGGCCGAGCACATCCAGAAGGCCATTGGCCACGGTGTCTGCTCCACCTGCCACCATGCCAAGTGTGCGCATCGCTGAATGTACAAGAATCACTTGTCCTGACCGGACCCCTGCGTCGCGCAGGCCGCTGGTGACCTGCTCTTCTGTCACATGGGACATGTGTTGTTTCCTGCGGAGTTATTCAGAGTTGATCTGGCTAAATTCTTGACCGAGTACTGATCAAGAGCATCAAAATCACGGATCGTTCCGGTCGTTCTTCAAGTGGGCATATACGGGTAGGTGTCTTCTGGAAATGGTGACCCGGCCGTCCAGTCACGGGCGCCTGACATGTCTGATCCCCGATAAACCGAGTCGGGATGCATGTAGCGGTTGATGTATACCCGCCGGGGGTTGTCAGTCGTGTTCGCATCTGATCGATGCACAGTCATGCCATGATGGAAGACCACGTCACCCGACTCCATTTCGACGTGAACGGCGGTGGAAAAATCGATCCCTTTCTTCTCATAGATTTCGTCATTATGAGCTGATTCTGGAGCAATTTCACCCAGTTTGTGGCTTCCAGGGATGAATTGCATGCAGCCATTCTCGCGTTTGACCGTGTCGAGCGGCATCCACGAGGTCACGTCGGGGATCGAGTTGGGGTGCGAAACGTAGTCCTGGTGCCAGAACACCGAGCGGGATTTGCCGCGCCCGGGGGGTTTGTACAGCACCATGTCGGAGAGTAGCCGGACACGATCCGTTCCCAGAAGCGCTGCCGCAATCCGGCTCTTCTTTTTGTGCATCGCGTATTTCCTGGCCGTTTCGCTGAGCTGCCAGAGGGTTTGTAACTGCAGGAATCTTTCTTGGCCCACTGGTGAGGGCGCTTCACCTTCCATTGGCCATAGGTCTTGGCGACTGACTTGCGGGTACTCGCCATCGATGAATCGCTGTATCTCTCCGCGTAGTTCACTCTGTTCTTCAGCACTGAGCAGCGGGCCGTAATACAGATAACCGTTCTCACGGAAGAATTCACATTGTTCTTTAGCGATCACTTCAGGTGCATCATTCGTCATGTTGATTCTTTCGTATCTGCAACACCGATCCGCGGCCTGCGCATGATGCAATTCTAGCATAATCCAATACGGAGACAGGAGAAGCTTGTAGGTTCGTCCATTGATGATAGCACTTGTCTTAAGAAAAACACTTCTAGATAAATCTGTCAGGCTATCTGGCAGAGAATTCTTCTGGCGGTCGAACAGTACGTACGACGATGCGGTTCCGCATGCTTTTCTGGTAGTGACCTGCCGCTACGGGCAATTGTTCGTGGCAGCGTTCTGTGTGTCGTCTTTCTGTTCCATGATAAACGTCAGTGCCAGAGCCAGGACACATGCGGTGGTCAGCCCGGTCAGGATGCTGTCGATGGATATCCCCTCTTTGACCAGTCTGCCGGCTATCCACATGGCGACACTGCCGAATGCCCAGGCCAGTCCCATCAAGATGCCACTAATGACGCTCGCGTTTCGGGGAGCCAGTTGCTGGCCAAGTGACACGCCTAGGGGATTGGTCACACCCACGAATCCTCCAGCCAAAAGGAGTAGTGCGAAAAAGCAGGCAATACGTGCTGAGGGAAGTTCGATCCAAGCCGTGATGTCACAGGCCAGAGCCACGTAGAACACGATCGCCAGTACGGTTGCGATGCGAAGTATCAGTAGGCGCCCGAAGCGATCGGCCAGGTGGCCCACCGGAACCATCAGCAGCACCGAACCGGCGATCCAGACTAGGAGCCCTCCGCCTTGTACCATCCACGATGGGCACCTGCGTATTTCCATGAACTCCGGCATTAGGAAAATGATGACATTGGCGACGGCTGCGAATAGTGCTTGATAAAGGTAGATGATCACCAACTGTCCGCGCACCGGGGCGAGGTTGCGAATCGTGGCACCCAGATCAATCTGTTTGCGTTGGCGTTCGGTGCGGGGGTGACACCAGACAAATGTCACCAGCAGGATTCCGCATGCCGGGAGGAGCATCCATTGGGTGTTGCCGCCGGTCAGTCGGTAGGCTTGGCTGAAGAGGCCCTGGCTACACCCCATTCCGATCATGCCAGCAGCGATGAACGTGGCCACTGCCGTGGATCGGCGAGCGTGGGACCAGTTGCCGGCTACGCTTGTACCTGCTGGATGAAACAGCCCTTGGCCGGTGCGCACCACTAGCATGATCGCGAACATCATGCCATATGCCACCGGTTTCCCCAATGTGTCTTGGGCCAGTCCGATCGGACCCAAGAGCATGGACAGGCAGCTTAGCGACGTGCCCAGGAGGATCAGTCGTCGCTGGTAGCCGTGATCCGCCCACAGGCCGAAGATCGGTTGCAGCCCCTGCCCGATGATGATCGCCACTGCACCTATGATACCGGCGTACTCAAGGTCCACGCCGTGCAAATACTTGAACATGGGCCAGACGCCACCGTAACAATCGCCCAGACAATGCAAGGCGACCAGGGCCATGAACGTCTTGGTTTGCCGATCAGCTGCGATATTGCTTACCGATTTTTCCAATCACTTCCTATATGCGGCAATCCGCAACCATGGCCAATGAAATACCGAATTGTTGTAGAGACGCAGCAACGAATAGAGCAGGCAGTTTGCAATTGGATTTTTGCCAAATCGGATTCTGTTTCTCTTATCGGCTTGGATCCCAGCCGGCGTGTGCTGTTTACGGGCCAATGGGCGCCAGCAGTATTGCAGTGGCAATCCAGACCAAAGCACAGGATCGCTTGCTCCACATCTATCATCATCCCGTTGAATGGGGGGGGACACATCACCTCTGAATCGATTCGAGTGTAACTCTAAGCCGATTTCTTGCCAAGAGTACGGTCGTTGCGAACCAGAGGTTTGTCGGATAAAAGTGACAGGACACCAATAGATAGGAGATCTAAAATGGTCCAACAGTTTGAAGAAACAACACCGCATGGACCGGAGTTCCCAGGCCCTGATCCTGGATCTGTCAGTGGGCATGTGGAGGGGAATTTGTTGCTTTTAGAGAACCAGGCTCTTGAACTGCAATGGGAAGCTTCCAATGGGTTGCGATTGGTCAAAATCGTGGACAAGTGGGCAGGCAGGATCTACGAGGCCGAGAAATCCGAAGCGTTTCAACTGGCCATCGATGAATCGCCCTTGCCGGCCGATCGAATGGTGACCACTGCGGATCTTCGCTTGGTGTCGGAACCTCATCTGCAGGCATTGAGCAAAAACAGCGAAGCGGTCAGGGCGGTGGAAAGACGGGACGGATTCGAGATATCGATGAAGTGGCTGTGGCCGCAGGCGGATCTAGAAATCATGTGGCAGGCCCAGATGCGTGATGGCGCTAACTATGTGCGACAGTTTCTCACCCTGCGGGCACAAAGTGAGAACGTGCCGTTGAGCGAGGTCGTACTGATTGATTTTCCCATTACCGGATCGGCGGTTTGCGGTCAGGTTAGTGGTTCACCCGCAATGGCAGAGAACCTGTTTTTTGGCTACGAGCATCCGCTCTCGGAAAGCAGTGCGGAGTCGAACCAGCTCCGTTGCAGTTATCCCCATATGGGGATGCTTGCTCGGGGGCAGACCCTGGTCCATAGCGCGGTTATTGGTGTGGTGCCCGAGGGGCAGTTGCGGCGAGGATTCTTGTACTACATCGAGCGAGAGCGGGCTCGTCCCTATCGCCCGCTTCTGCATCATAATATCGGCGAAGATGCCGGTGTCATGGATCGCTATCAACTGAACCGCGTCTGGCAGGAGACGATCGAGATATATGGGAAGGAACTGATTGAGCGCCGGCAGGTGCCGGTAGAGTGTTTCGTACATGATTACTTGTGGGATGACGAAACGTTGGTTTGGCAGTTTCATGAAAGCTATCCAGATGGTTTTACGCCGGCTCGGCGTCTGGCTGAGAAATATGGAGCCACCCTGGGGGTGTGGTTTTCTCCGTGGGCCAGGACCGGCACTCCCTCTCGCGTGGATCACGGACTCAAGTATCAGTTTGAAGCCAACGACCATGGTTTGTCGACTGCCAGCCCTATTTATTTCCGCCGATTCCATACCGCATGTATCAACATGATGCGCATGTACGGCACGAACTACTACAAGTTTGATGGTTTTGGGGCGGGGAATGAAGCTGCAGGCGGGGGACGGTTCCGAAGTGATGTGGAATCCTTGCTGGTGACGATTGAGGAGTTGCGCCGTCTCAATCCTCGGGTGTTCATAAACTCATCCACGGGCACTTGGCCTTCACCGTTTTGGCTGCATTTCAGTGACTCGGTCTGGCGCAGCGACGGTGATGCCGGTTATGAAGGTCTAGGTTCGACCCGTCAGCAGTGGATCACGTTTCGGGACGGGGCGATCTACCACAACATTTGTGGCCGTGGGCCACTTTATCCACTTAACTCCTGCATGCTGCATGGCATCATGGTCAACAGCAGAGCTCGCGTGGAGGGTGATGATGTAAAAGACATGACCGATGAAGTCCGAACCTTCTTTGGATCGGGAACGCAGGTACAGGAATTGTATGTGGATCCAAGAATTTTTCCGGACCAAATGTGGGATGTTCTGGCTGAGGCCGCTAAGTGGTCACGGGCCAATGCAAATGTCCTGGTGGACACCCATTGGGTAGGCGGAGATCCAACTCGCGGTGAAGTGTACGGTTGGGCGTCGTGGAGCAAGAACAAGGGAATTCTCACCTTGCGCAATCCGGATGACCAGCCGGCCGGTATTACGCTGGACATTGGGCGAGTATTCGAACTGCCTGTAGAGGGCGCGAGAAGATATTCGCTGTCAAGTCCTTGGGAAGAAGATGCCGGAGTGTCAGTCATTGAACTGGCCGCGGACAAGGAACATCGATTTGAATTGGATCCCCTTCAGGTCCGGGTCTTTGATGCTACACCGTTGCCATAGGTATTAAGATGGTCGACAACCGTTTCGCCTTTGCGGCCGACAGGATCTTTGATGGAAAGAGTGTATGGACTGACCACGTTGTGATAGTGGAGGGCGATCGTATTGACGAGTTTCTGCCGCGAGCGTCGGTTCCAGATGACGTGAAGGTTTTTCACGAGGCAGACACCACGATTATCCCGGGGCTAATCGATACTCATGTCCATTTCATGCGATGGCAGGGGCCGCTTTACCTCGCGTATGGGGTGACCACCATTCGTGATGTGGGTAATAATCTGGAGTGGATCTTGGCTCAGCGCCAAGCCCCCCGTATCGGTTGTGTGCCGACGATTCTATGTTGCGGTCCGTTTTTGGATGGACCACAACCATGCCATCCATTGGTCTCACGGGCGTGCATGAGTGAGGCCGATGCGGTAGGGGCAGTACGTCAGATACTGGCAGCTGGCGTGGATGGGGTGAAGTTCTACTGTGGCCTTGACGCAGATTGGCTTGCTGCCATGGTGCGGGCTGCGCATGAGATGGACCGCAAGGCTTTTATGCATTGCTTGCAATTTGGAGTGCGATCCGCCTTGGAAGCAGGCGTCGATGAGTTTTACCATCTGGATGGGGTAGTTGCTGATGTTTGGCCGGACGCACCTCTGGGCTGGTTGAATCTTTGGGGTGACCCGGATTTTGAAAAGACGTGGCCAGCCCAGCAGGGCTTGGCCGATGACATTGCTGCGGCGGGGATCACCTGTACGCCGACCTTGGCTTATTGGCAGTCTCAGGTACGAATTCGCAGCATGGATTTTCCCTCATACGATCAGGTGCAGTATCTGCCGGCCAAAATGCTGCAATGGCAAGGTGTCGCGACTGCCCGCGGAAATTTTCAGATGTGGGACCGTGGCTTGGCGGCAGCGCAGCGGTTTCTTGGATTGCTGCTTGATCGCCATGTGCCCATTCTTGCGGGCACGGATGTTCCGTTTGGAGCGATTCCCCCGGGGCTGAGCATATGGCACGAATTGTCGCTCCTGGTTGCATCGGGTCTTTCACCCGAACATGCATTACGGGCCGCCACTTCAGATGCCGCGAAGTTTCTGGGTCGAACGGATCTGGGGCGTATCACTCCTGGAGCGATAGCCGACCTAGTCATTTTAAAAGGGAATCCATTAATGCATATCCCCACAATGCCACAAATTGTTCAGATCATTCATCACGGCTGCATGAGGCAGTCCGCGGATCTGTTTTCTGAGGCCAAGCGGGTACTTGGAACTGTCACGGAAGATCCTTGGTCCAAGCAGTTTCAGTTGCATGCGGCCCGTGCTGGTTGAAGTCCATTGGTGGCCTGAGTCGAGAAGGTGTTAGGCCAATCCATGCCTTCTGGTCCGGGTATCTGAACGAAGGGCGCACCGGGAAACTTCGCATTGACGGCTAGTGCAGATAGAGCTGTCTTGACCGAAAGATCCTATCCCGAAGAATTTTTCAGAAAGCTGGATTCGCATGACAGGGCCTTGTGTGATCAGATCAGGTTCATCGGGGGGCGGGTTCAGTGGCGGGATCGCACTTAATTTTACAAGTCGATGGAATAGCACATGGCCATGGATCGTTTCATCGCGAGCATGTGTGCGAGTGCATTTTTCAGCAAGGGACAATATTCGTCATGGCTGTAGCCGATGTTCAATGTATGGCTTGCCGGCCTTATAGAGGTTGAGTTGTTCATGAATAAGGTCGACCATATGTGTCAGGCCCGAAGTATTGGCAAGTTTGAGGGCAATTTCGGCGGTCGACACCGCTTGGTCAAACTGACCGGCAGCGGCATAGGCCGCTGCCAGGGTGCCCAGGAGTTGCGGGTGCTGACGCCGGGTCAGTTCCACAGCACGTCGGGCACAGCGGATTGCTTCCTGTGGGTCATGCAGATTCGGATTGGGGGACGTAGCCAAGATTATTGCGGCGGCGTCCCATGCGACCGGATTCTTTGGGAGATAACGGATTACTTCACGGAAGTGCTGTAGTGATTCCTCCGTTTGCCCAGTAGTTCCGAAAGTAGCGCCCAGATTGTAATGAGCTTCTGCATGATCGCTTTGTATCTGTATGATTTTCTGGAAATTTTCAATTGCTGCAACAGGATCCCCCATTTTCTGATGTATTCTTCCAAGGCTTAAGTGCGCGTCTACAAACGCAGGTTTAATCTGTATGGCTTTTTTAAGGTGCTGTAGTGCGGCGTTAAATTCCTGTTTCAATTCATATGTTAGCCCTAATTGGTACATCGCTTCCGCATTGCGGGGCTTCATGGTCAAGTATCTTCGATATTGGTGTATGGCTCCATCCAATTTTCCGATCGTCTTCATTGCGATGGCAAGATTAAAGATGGCATTGGGGTGGTCAGGATTTATGCTGAGCACTTGGCGAAGCACCACGATCGCTTCCTTGATTTGGCCTTGTTCCATTAGTGAGGCGGCCAGGTTATTTCGGGGATTGATCGCATGGGGATATTTGTCCAAGCGATGACGCGCCATCGCTTGTTGTAGGAGGACAAAGTCCGCTTCAGATCGTGGCAGTACCTGAATCCAGAGGTGCCCCATTTCATCGGTGGTTCGATTTCCAGCAGTGACGCGTTGTGGCGGTCGGTTTGGATTGCGTGGGTTTTCCTCAGAATTGTCATAGGAAAAACGCATTGAAATTGTGGAGCCTTTGGGCAGATGGATGGGTGTTTGATATTGATAAACTGCTTGCCAGTTCCAATCCCACTGCTTGATCCAGATTAGTGGCTCTTTTGTGCCATCTGGCCGCGTCGCATAGCCCTGCAGATCCTTCCCCAGAAGGTGCGCGTGCGGATATATGCCGAACACCTCTACATCAGTCGGTAGTTTGAAATCGTCGGTAATCACAAAGTCAGATTCGCCGGGCGGGATATCAAGATTGCCGTCATGTTCTAATTGCAGGAGAAAAAACGGCGGCGGTTCTGGTGGAGAGTCGGTGAAGTACAAGCCGACTTTAGGCCGGATTTTCTCCACCTTTCCAGTGGGAAGAAGATGCATGTTCAGTACTAGGTTCGTGCCTGGGTCAAGTCGCCAAGCCTTGTCTTTGTGCCCGGAGTAAGGCGGGCTTCCTGGCTTCCAGAACACGAAGTGGCCACCAGGGTGATGGGCTTGATCAAGGCTCTCCATGCCGGGGAATCCAGGTTCAGGTTGTTGCTCATCCAGGACACGTGATTCGCCGTACGTGTCGATCAGAAGATTGAAATGGTGTACGACTTTACGATTATCTGGTCGCAGTTCAACTTTTTTAACAAATCGCATCGATCCGATTGTGGTTGGCAGCACAAGGTTATGAAATACATCTTCTCCTTGAGCTTGAAGTGTATATGCCTGTGGCGCCTCAATAATCAGGTCCGGATCTCCCGACTGCCAACCCGCGGCGAACTGCGGCGATGGCGGCAAGTCTGATGGGTCACCTTCCACAGATCCCTCTTTGACCCACTGCTGAATCGCCTGGATCTGCTGGTCGGTGAGGCGTCGCTCGCCGATAAATTTTCCGTGCCGTGGCTCGGGCAGCCACGGAGGCATGTATCTACTTTGTGTCACTTCAGAGATCTGTCTTGCTCTTCGCTTGACATCCTTGTACGTCAAGAGCGAAAAGGGCGCAACTTCGTCGGCACGATGACATGCGGCACAGTTCTCGAAAATGATGGGTGCGATTTGCCGATTGAACGTGATTGCATCAGATTGTGATGGAGGTTGGGCCTGTTCGCTGTCGGCAAATTGGCTGGGAGCGGTTGCGCACAGTAGCACGATTGGCAGAGCTGATAGAAGCATGTGTTGTCAGCTACTCAAGATAGGGCTGGATCTGAATGAAATTAAACATTAATTCCTGTCCGTTGCGCCCACCTGGCCCTTGGGCATTCTGCCAATCAGTTACAGTGAGTTTTGCGGTAGTCTTCAAGGCACGAAAGATTCGCCTGTGGAGATTCATCCAATAGGGGTGCTCTGCATCAAATTTATCTCGTTTGTCGCCAAAGCTGTGCTGATAGGTGAATTGAAAAGATTTGTCAGGTTCGGTCAGGACATCGGCATCATCGATCGTGATCGAAACGGCATTTGGCGATTTGAACGATTTGCCTTCTAGGAGATCCTGGTAATCGGAGCTGATCATTTTCATGACATAGAGGCGGCCTGGTTCTAGGTATTTGATGTCCTGACTGAAGACATTGGGGCGGTCGGGGCTGCGCCGCATGAGTAGAAACTGATCACCCATGTTCTTGCCCCATCGCCCCTGTAACCGGCCATAGCCCTGGTAGTGTTCTGTTTCGACGCTACCGGTAGTGGCAGGGTGAATCTGCCAACCCGCGGTGCCTTCGGCAAAGTCCGGATTGGCGATGTGAGATAATTCGTACGGATCATGAGTCAACCGGTTCCGATGTCCTTCAATGCAGTAATGCCGGTAGAGGCGCGCTGACCAGCGCATGACTTCTTCATCGGTATAACCTGACTTGTACCATTGAAATCCACCCAGGGCGAAGAATTCACGTCCTGTCGCCAGCGTGTGCATCTGCATGTCCATGAAAACCTTAAAATCTACGTTCGGATAGCGATCGGCATTTTCTGGATAGGCGGTTTCACATGCCAAAGTGGCGACGATGCGCGGTGTTACTCCGGGAAGAGTTGCTTCCCACTGGCGCATCTGGGTTGCAAAGATCTCATCGATTCTAGCCTGAGCTTCTGCCTCGGAAGGCAATTCCTGCAGATACCACTCTTGGGCAAGGTAGCCGCCATGGTCAACGCAGAACTGAGCCAACTCTTTGCCGCGTGCATCTTCGAACAGAAGTTTCGTGGCCACATAAAGGTCGACGGTCTTGCCGAGAAACAGGGGATGGGCGTATAGGCGGGCGGCCGCATCGCGGTAGGCGTCATAGACCGATACATTGCGGCCGATGATCTCATCGATAATGATTCCGTCGACCTGGTGATGGCGCAGGGCCCAGGTTCGACGGGCCCAGTTGTCGTAAATTGCATCGACCGCTTCCTGGTGACTTCCGTCGAAGTACATATTCCCTTTCTCATCGCGCTTGAGCAGGTGAAATGCGGCAGTGGCGTCATCGATCCAGCGGCGGCCCTGGGCTTTCCATGCACCGATGTGCGCCGGCCTGGGCGCCACGTGCCGGTTGCTGATCATGACATTGATATCGGCGAGGATATATTTTTCGAGGAAGTCCCAATCGTATGGTCCGTAGGGGTACACGTGGCAGGATTCGCCGTACAGAGCGTATTGCAGCGCAGGGATAGCGCGGACGATGATGCGGGTGATTTTCGTGTCACCCCGGAGTTGTGGTTTGAGCGTATAGGTGCCGGCAGTCAGGAAGCACATGGCTTCCTCATTGCCGCTTTGGGTGTGGACCAGAAGGGGTTCATGATTAAAGCCAAGATTGATCCGGGCCTCAGTGTGAAGCTCGGACGATTCCGCCGTCGTTTGGATAAATATCCAGCGGTCGATCGGGACCGAGAATCGCACCGTTTGGTCTAAGCCTGCAGGCTCCTCCAAGTTCAGCAATTCCCAGCAGAAATTGTTCAGGATCTTGACATCGCGGAAGGCGTCCGACTCAGACAGTGTCACCTGCGCTAACATGTTCCCGGATGGCATCAGAGAAAAACAAATCGTCAGTTGTGCTATGAATTTCCACATAGGGGATATAGTCCTTGGATGTGATGAGACTTCGTGCGATGGAGCCGAACCGGTAGGGGCATGTTTCAATCACTATTCGAGTTAGGGTTGGATCTGTAGAAAATGGAACATCGATCGCAGGCCTGCCGTTCCATCTGGGATTTTACTGCTCTGCCAGTCGATGGCGGTCAGGGGGACCAAGATGGACTTGGTGCAAAAGACTTGTTGCTGTAGGTTCATCCAATACTTCCCTTTGCATCAGTCGGGCCTGTAGAACTCCTCGACATCACCGATGGTGGCTTTGAGTGACATGCGGCTACGACCGAGCCTTCCCGGGGGATCGGGGTTGTCCATCGGCGAGGCGACATAGGTGATGATGACCTGGCCCCTGCT
>Ga0310123_10001717_pt1 | contig 17978 bp, 15 predicted proteins | sample CB6_AW_1057_MG_FD_203505 | JGI IMG/M metagenome (GOLD analysis project Ga0310123, IMG submission 203505) | Marine microbial communities from Western Arctic Ocean, Canada - CB6_AW_1057 | ecosystem: Environmental > Aquatic > Marine > Oceanic | place: Canada: Western Arctic Ocean | collected... | reverse complement strand
CCACACCCCGTCGCCCCCCGCCCCCCACCCCCCCCAACCCCCCCCGGGGGGGGGGCATCAGAGCACTGCCGTGGGATGGTGGAGCCGAGTGATAAAGCGTCCGGGAGCTGGAATAACTCCGCCCTACGTGCCGCGGCAGCATCTGGATTTAGCGGTCGATCCCCGTCGCAGAAACAGCCTGTGGCTGGGCTGTTGGATACCAACTGGCACGGGAGAACAAGTCCTCCTGTGAGTCAGCCATCCGCAGGAGATTTAGTGCGGCCTGAAGGGGATTATCGTATGGGATCCTCCTTTGGAATTCTCCGAGCTCACCCCAGCCCTGGAGCGCGATCTCTTGTTCAAGGTCGAGCCCTACGTACCGCGCTGCGCGTTCGAGAGTCTCACGCTCCATGCTCAGGCCATGCTCCGCCTGGAGTTGGTCGAACAACTCGGCCAATTCAGCCTCTCCAACCTCGAAGTCGATCCCCACGCCCTGGTTGTTCTGAAGGTATCTGACCGCGTAGTCGAAGCGACCAACATTGTACGCGGCACCCTCTTGGAAGAGAACCCTGACTGCCGCTTGCTCGTCCGTGAAGAGGGTGTCCACGGAGACGAGCACGTCGGGAACAATCCCGCCCCCCCCATATAGGTCGCGTCCGGCTGTCGAGGTTACCGTCGGCCGACCAGTGGTATCTGGGGGGAAAGCATACCGCCCCATGACTGTAATCGCGAGATTCTCCTCCTCTCCAGAACCGGCAGGCTCGTCCCGATCCAACCGACTCGCTGGCCGCTCGATCGACCTCCCTAACGGCGTATACCACCGGGCTGTCGTCAACTTCAGCACGTTGCCGCCAGTTAGGTTGAACAGGCTTTGGACGGAGCCTTTGCCAAAGGTACTCGCTCCGACAAGCAGGGCCCGGTCATAGTCCTGGAGCGCCCCAGCTACGATCTCTGAAGCGGAAGCGCTTCCTCGATCGACCAGAACCACGATCGGCATCCCCCCGTACCGGTCCGCCGTCGATCCACGGAGGATCCCGTTTGGCCCACCCTGCTCTCCCCGCGTTTCGACTACGCTGACCCCCCGATCAAGAAACAGGTCAGTAACGCCGACACCTTGGTCGAGAACTCCTCCGGGATTCCCCCGGAGGTCCAGGACAATCGATGTAGCCCCTTCCTCTCGGAGTGAGTCAGCCGCTGCCCGAACCTCCCTGGTCGATGCCTCACTGAAGAGGCGCAGCGGAACGTATGCTACCGACCCATCTAGAAGCATAGAGAAAGGAACCGACCGAAGCTGCACCCGCTCGCGGGTGAGAGTGAAGGCGATCGGAGCTTCAATCCCGGGCCGCTCAATCGTGACCTCCACCGAACTTCCCGGAGCGCCGCGCAGAACCTGGACAGCCTGCTGCGCCGACCAGCCCCGCGCCGATTCAGCCCCCACGCCCACGATAAGGTCCCCTGCTCGGATACCCGCCCGGGACCCAGGTGTACCTGGAAGGGGACTTATGACAATAATGTAATCATCACGGTCCGCGATCTGCAGACCAACACCGCCATAATCCCCTTCGGTTTGGATCCGAAAATCTTCGTATGCACTCGTGTTCAGGAGCGAGGTGTTTGGGTCGCCAAGCTGTTCGAGGATCCCGTCAATTGCGTATTCGTACAGGTCTTCGCGATCCACCTCATCCACATAGCGGTCCGCGATATAGTCAACTACCTCGCCGAAAAGCCGGGCCTCTTGATCTCCATTCCTCCCCTGCGCGAGGCCCTGCTGCAGGAACCATCCCCCGATCACCAGGGCCAGCAAGAGAACGACGCTGGGTCCGATGGGGGTATGTCTCGATTCCATTTCGCCTTTGCAAGATATAGGGGAAACTTCAGCGTCCGGAAGGCAAACGGGGCCCGTTCTCAACCCCTTCCAGGGTCAAAGAGTTCCGGAAAACCAGACCTAAGAAACTCACGGACTGTGCGATGAACCTCCGCTTCGGAGAGGGAGGCATCCACTAACTCCACCGAACCATCCTCCTCGGCCAGCATCCGGTACGCCTTTCTCACAGACTCCAAGAAGTCGGCTCCCTCCCCTTCGATCCGGTCCTGCACCTTGCCAGCCATATCCTGACGATTCCGCCCCATCGTGACGGGGAGGTCGAAGACTAGCGTCAGATCGGGGTGAACCCCCCCTGTCGCAAAGGCATTTAGCTCCCGAACTCGGTGCAAGCCCAATCCCCGTCCCAGGCCTTGATAGGCTAAACTGGAGAGTTCGAATCGATCCGCGACCATCACTTCTCCCCTCGCGAGCGCCGGCTCAACCACTTGGCGTACGAATGTGGCTCTCGCGGCAAGCATCAAGAGCAACTCTGTCTCCGGGAGGATCTCGAGCCCATCAGATTCGAGGAGTACCTCGCGAACGGCTTCGCCTAGTAGGGTTCCCCCAGGCTCGCGAGCCAGTTGGTGCGGAATTCCCAGTTCTTCCAGCCAATGAGAGATCAGGCGAGCCTGCGTAGTCTTTCCGGCACCCTCCACCCCTTCTAGGACGAGGAAGAAACCTCGCTCCATCACTCTCCCGCAATCTCGTGCTGGGCCAAGGCCAAGGGGTGATCATTCATAGCCATAATAATCCAAACCCAGGTGGGTCAATGGCTCCTCACCACCGAGCCAACGAAGGGTGTTCTTCAACTTCCGGTGTTGTATGAAAAGATCGTGCTCTGGATATAGCCCCTCAGCGGTCTGTGGACTCTTGAAATAGAAAGAGAGCCACTCTTGGATCCCCGACAGTCCCGCTCTGGAAGCCAGATCCAGAAAGAGCGCAAGGTCAAGTACGATGGGAGCAGCTAGAATGGAATCTCGGCAAAGAAAGTTGACTTTGACCTGCATGGTGTAGCCCATCCACCCAACGATATCAATGTTGTCCCATCCCTCCTTGTTGTCTCCACGAGGTGGGTAGTAATTGATCCGAACCTTGTGATACAGGTCGCCGTAAAGTTCCGGGTACATATCGGGCTGGAGGAGGTGCTCTAGAACGCCCAGCTTTGACTCCTCCTTGGTCTTGAACGAATCAGGGTCGTCGAGTACAGCACCATCTCGGTTCCCCAGGATGTTCGTGGAGAACCACCCTTCGATCCCCAGCATCCGGGCTTTTAGCCCCGGAGCAAGAATCGTTTTCATCAGCGTCTGACCTGTCTTGAAGTCCTTTCCGGCGATTGGTACTCCGAACTCCTCAGCAGCTTTCTCTAGGGCGGGAACATCCGCTGAGAGGTTGGGAGCCCCGTTCGCGTAGGGGACGCCTTCCATGATTGCGGCATAGGCGTAGATCATGCTCGGTGCGATCGCCAGATCGTTCGCCTCCATCGCAGCCTCGAAGGCTTTCAGTGACTCATGCGCCGGCCCAGGTCTAAGGAAGACCTCCGTTGAACCGCACCAAATCATGACCAAACGGTCACACCCCTTCTCCCGCTTGAACCGCTGAATATCATTCCGGAGCTGCTCCGCCAACTCCATCTTGTTACGGCCGGTCTTGACGTTCGTCCCATCCAGCCGGCGGACGTACTCTTGATCGAATACGGCCGGCATGGGCTCTATCCCCTCGAGGAAGTCTCGAATGGGATCAAGGTGCTTGGCTTTGAGCACATCTGCTTTCACTGCGCTCTGGTACCCGTTGTCTGGAATCGGATCCCACGAGCCGAACACTAGGTCCTCCAGCGGAGTCAACGGAAGGAAATCCTTGACCAATGGTGTCCGCAACTCCGTTCTCTTCCCTAACCGGATCGTGTTCATTTGGGTCAGAGAACCCAGCAGCTTGGTCATATCCCTCCGGGCCGCCTCCACCCCTGCGACGAACGTGGTCGAGACAGCTCCTAACCCTGGCAGGAGAACTCCGAGGCGTCCGTTCCCAGCCCTAATCCGAGGTCGATCACTCACTCAAGGCTCTCCCTTTCATTGTATACCTCACGTGATTTCTGGACCGAATCGAGTAGGACCCCCGATTCATGTTGGTAGACCCATACGATCCGCTGGATCGCCGTGAGGATCGCTGTAATGGCTAAGACAATAAGGATCACCTTCAACACCAGTCCCTGCCACATCAGCCCGGTTAACAGGCATCCCCCGCCGAGGAGGACGACACGCTCAGCTCGCTGCATTAGACCCACCGAACAATCGAGGCCAAGCGCCTCAGCTTTCGCTCTCGTATAGCTGACCATCAGGGATCCCCCCATGGCCAGCGCAATCACATAAACCATCCAGACGTCGGCAAGGTCCCTTCCGTACTGGTTGTACAGCGAAAGCAAGCCAAGAAAGACGACAATCTCGCTGATACGGTCAAGTGTCGAGTCGTAGAACGATCCAAACTTTGACGCGAGTTCGCTCGCTCGGGCCACCTGCCCGTCGAAGATGTCGACGATCCCTCCAAGCAATACGAACAGGCCGGCCCAGCGGACGTGATCAAAGTGGAAGAGTACTCCGGCCGTCACCGTCACCCCGAAACCCACTGTCGTAACTGCGTTTGGATGCACCCGCCATCGAACCATCGCCTTGACTATTGGATTGATCAGCCGGTAAACCACATCCTTGAAAATCTTGAGGGACGGCATGTACAGCTCCGATCAGGACGGGAGGATGATCCGGCTTGACGCCCCTTCTTGGATCCCCTTCGCGATGATGTCGTTCACGCGCTGAAGGACCTTGTCGAAGTTGGTTTGGGAGGCCACAAGTCGCTGATACGCAGACCTGACCTGGAGGTCCTCAGCAAGACTTTCGTATTTTTTACGTGACGTCTCATCTGGTTCCTTCCCACTCCGCAACCGAACCACAAGCTCGGACTCGATCTTCTCCAGCTTGTTTTTCAGCTCAACCAACTCGCGATCGTCATCCACTGCTGCTGCAGCCTGCTTCAGAGCCTGATACTCGTCCGTGCGGCCCAGGTTCTGCCCCAAATTCTTCGCCATTGCATCGATGCTAGACATCTTACTGAGACCTCACAGTCAGGCTGATTCTGTCATCACGAGCTTCTCCCGCGACGATCCTATCGAGACCGGACTGGCCCTCACCCCACCAGGTGGCAAGCACCAGTCGCTCAACCCGACTGAGATCTCGCAAAACCACCGGAGGATCGAACCCGACCGTGCTGCGAATCCGCTCTGTGACGACGGGAGCCTGGCCCGCCCCGACCTCAAGGGCGAGAAGCCCTCCTTTCGTCAGGGCAGTCGGTGCTCGGGACACGAGATCGTTAAGCACCGCGAGTCCTCCCTCCGCCGCAACGAGCGCAGAACGCGGTTCCCAGACCCGTACCTCAGCCTCCAGGCTCTCGAAGTCCTCCTCCGTAACATACGGAGGATTGGAAACCAATACGTGAAATTGCTCACCGGGGCGCAGCGGATCGAGGGACTCGCCAATGCGAAACTCGACCTTTCCTTCTAACCCATGAACTCGCGCGTTCGCTTGCGCAACCTCCACCGCTCCAGCAGACGAATCAGTCGCGACCACAAGGCAAAAGGGTCCCTCATGAGCGAGCGATAGTGCAATCGCTCCGCTTCCAGTACCCACGTCAAGTGCCCGAAGGCTCTGCCGACCCCATCCCCCAACTTGCTCCAGTATGGCTTCCACCAATTCTTCGGTTTCCGGACGTGGGATGAGCACCCTGGAATCAGTCAGCAACTCCAAGTCCCGAAACGAGGTTCGTCCGAGAATATACTGGAGCGGCTTCCGCCGTGCTCGCTCGCGGAGGAGCGGCTTGAACCGGGCGAGTTCATCCGGCGGTACGGGCCGGTCGAAGTCGAGATAGAGCTGAAGCCGATCCACGCCGAGTGTATGGGCGAGAAGGTGCTCGACATCCAGCCTCGCCCCTGCAATCCCTTTTTCCTCCAGATACCCCGCACTCCAAGTGACCAAGTGTAGAACAGTCCAGGGCATCCCATCTGGTGGCGGATCAGACCAGAGGGACGGTCCCGAACGGGTGTGGCTCACACATCCTCCAAAAAACGCTCTTCCTCATAAGCTAGCTGCAGGGCCTGAAGCAACTCCATTAGCTCGCCATCCAAAACCGCCTCCATCTTATGGAGGGTGAGGGAGATCCGGTGATCACTGATGCGGTTCTGAGGGAAGTTATATGTTCTGATTTTTGCCGACCGGTCACCTGTCCCGACCTGCGCCTTCCGCTCCCGTGCTCGCTCAGCCTCACTCTCCGCAATCTTGTGGGCAAGTAGCCGGCTGCGGAGCACCTTCAGCGCCTTCCCCTTGTTCTTGTGCTGAGACTTCTCATCCTGGCAACTCACTACGAGCCCCGTCGGAAGGTGGGTAATGCGGACTGCAGAGTCTGTTGTGTTCACAGATTGTCCCCCGGGCCCCGAAGACCGGAAGACGTCGATACGAAGTTCCCCGAGATCGATCTTGATATCTACCTCCTCAGCCTCCGGCAGCACTGCCACCGTTGCAGCAGAGGTGTGAATCCTCCCCTGGCTTTCGGTTTCAGGGACCCTCTGTACCCTGTGCACACCGGACTCGAACCGAAGCATCCCATAAGCACCCGATCCACGAACGACAATGATCGCTTCCTTCACCGACCCGCGAATGCCCTCAGAGAGATCCAGAAGCTCAACGCTGAAGCCTTGTCGCTCAGCGAACCTCTGGTACATCCTAAGTAATTCGGCGGCGAAGAGACCGGCCTCGTCTCCCCCTGTGCCCGCTCTGACCTCAACTACCGCGTCCCGTTTCTGTAGGGGGTCTTCGGGGATGAGCAGACGCCGGGCCGTACCCGTAAGTTCCTCGATCCGGCGTCCCAGAAACTCCGCCTCCTCCCTGGCCAGTGCACGGAGATCCTCATCCCCCTGACTTTGAGCCAGCTCCCGAGCACCTTCCAGTTCGTGAATTGCCTCCCCTAGCTCACCAGCTAATTTTGCAACGGGCTCCAGCTGAGCGTGTTCCCGACCGAGTTCTCTCAGGAGTCCCAGATCACTGACCGCTTCAGGATCGGCGAGCCGCAGGTTCACAGCCTCAAGCCGAAGCACGGCGTCCTTGAGACGCTTGACCAATCTCTCATCTACTAACACGACCTTCATCGAGGAACCGGAGGGAAGGGAAGGAGAAAAGAGGGAGGGGGCAACGAAAACGACTTTCCTACCTCCGACGTCACGACCCGTCGTTCTGCTTGTACTTCCGGTTGAATCGCTCGACGCGGCCGGCGGTGTCTACAAGCTTCTGTTTCCCTGTATAGAACGGATGGCAGACAGCGCAGATTTCAACGCTTAGTCGATCCTTCGTAGACTGTGTCTCAACGATGTTCCCGCAGGAGCAGACGATCTGGGCCGCCCGATACTCGGGATGTATTCCCTGCTTCATGACACTTCTCCAGACGACAGAACACACGGCGAAACTTGTCTAGCCCCGCCATTGATAACAAACATCTAAATATAGAAACCACGTCAAAAGGCTTCAACCCGGACCCTCAACCGTACCGGGACCAATCATCTGAAAGCACCCCACACGTGCGATGGCCTAGAGGGTCGCTCCATCCCTGTTCGCTTGCTTCTGGGAAACAGGAGAATAACAAGAAACAAAAGACCCGCGAATACCCCTGCATCCCCGTAGAGCACATAGCCTGTCATAATCGGGGAAACCAACGGCAATACAGTGCTCATTCCCTCTTCTCCCACGGGACGTATCACTGAGATGCGACCATCAGGATCAATCCCCAACAGTTCACCTCCGAGCGACGATCGCACGGCGCCCATGCGAGTCTCCACCACCCTAAGGATCAGATGGGCTCGATGTTGTGCGTGAGCAGCCGACTCTATCCCGAAGAGCGAGGGCCTAAACCAACCGTCATTTGTGGGGTTCACCAGTAGCTCCGCACCGTCTTTTCTGAGCCTCCGCACATCCCTTCCAAACGCCGCCTCGAAGCATATCGCCACACCCAGGCTAAGGCCCCCGATTTGGAGAATGCCCCTCCGCGGACCGGGAAGCAGACCAGGATATTCCACGCCGGGGACCAGACGGATCTTGCTGTGGACGAGACGGGTGGCACCATCAGGCTCGACAAGCATAATAGCGTTATGAGGCACCTCAGAGTTATTTCTTTTCGAAATGTTATCGTCGAAAACATGTGCGCCGACAAGGATGGGCAAATCCAAATCACGGGCGATGCCCCGCATTTGATTTTCGACTCCCGTATTCCAACTCTCGTAAAACGGAGCCTCCGGGAGAATGGCTATCACGGGGCGTTCAGCCCCAACAGCCGCTATGGTTCCCCCTAAGTCTTGGCTGAAGGGGGCCAGGATTCTGACCAACGCCTCGGCCGACCTCTGGTCACGAAGGGCTGGCTCTATCAGCGCGTTGCGCGGGACATCAATCTGGGCTACCAGCACTGGAGGGAGCCTACTCATAGGAAGACTCCGGTCCCGGACTACCCCGACAACAGCTGGCCCTAGAGCCACGATGAGTGTGGCGATGGCGCCGAGCCTCGCCCACCTCCGCGTTGGGCAGAGGAGACATCCGACCACCCCCCCGTTCACAAGAGCAATCCAAAGACTGAGGCCTCGAACCCCGACCCACTCGGACGGACCGGCAAGCACCGGCACTGCAGCCAAAGACAGCCCCAGGGGCGTCCATGGAATCGCAAACGGCCCGGCGTACGCTAGAAGCACCTCTGTCGTCACCCAGACCACAGGAACCGCGAGAATCGGTGCCCGTGCCCTTCGTCCTATGAGGTAGTGAAGAACGATGGCCTGGACGCCACCTGTTGCGGCAAGGATAGTGATCGAGAGGAATCCGAACAGAGCCCCGAAGGGCATCAAGCCATGGACTGTAAAGGGCACCCAGTGAAGTAAAACCCCATAGAAAATCACTCCGAACCACAGACCCCCTGCGACAATCTCCCGGTACTCTAGGCAAGGCCTCGAGAGTGCTAGGGCCAGCGGTACCAGCGCCCCGAATGCGAGAAACCAGAGGTCGAAGGGGGGGAGTGCGAGGGCAGCTAAGGCCCCCGACAGTGCCCCAGCAACTCGAATACCCATCCACGCTACTCCAGGGAAGTTTGCTGCCGACCGAGGCTGCGAGACTCGACTTTACCCTTCACCCACAGCCGGCAAGCCGAACATGAACTGCCCACCCACTCGAAACTGGAGGTAACTGAGGTCCTCAAGTAGCTCGTACCGGGCCTCACCGATAACGCGAAAACGCTGATGAAGTGGAACTTCCAACCCTCCGTGAACGTTCACCCCCGCCCGCACCGAGTCTAGGAGATCATCTATGAAGGTGTCATCAATCGCAGCTCCACCACCCCGGAGAACATGCGCACTGGCGCCCAACCCAGCATAGGTCAGGAGGCCGAACGGCACACGCCAAAGGAAGTGCAGATCTCCGTGGAAGGCCACGTCGGACCAGGTAATCTCTCCCAACTCCACGTTGGCTGGGCCTCCAGTTTCGTCACTGATGAGAGCCTCCAGCTTGGACTCGAGCTTCCCTACTTCACTTTCAGCTAAAGTAGAGGACCAGTGATTGAATCCGGCCACGACTCTCACCCCAGGGCCGAGAAGCCCCAGATCGAATCGCCCTCCAAACGACGACGTAGACTCTATGTGGGATGATGAAATAGAGCCCCTATCCAACATCATGCCACGAAACGAAAGATTCTCGTAATCGAAATCAACAAGACCCTGAGCTCCCGCGGAAGCTGGAGTTGTCAGAAAGAGGACCAGGGCAACCACTGCTGGAATCGTTACCACAACGATTCTCAAAAGCGAAAGTGTCACGATGATGCCGCCAGTCTCATTACGACTAAAGTTCATTGAATGATTTTCGCCGCCTCTCGCGCAGCCTTTAGCGTCAACTCCAACTCCCTCTCACCATGCCGAATCGACAGGAAACTCGCTTCGAATGCCGAAGGTGCAAGGAAGACGCCCCTCTTCAACATCTCTCTGTGAAAAAGGCCAAATCGGGAGGTATCCGAATTCTCGGCATCCTCAAGCGACTGCACCGGACCCGGGTGGAAGAAGATCCCCCACATCGAGCCCACCACCCGGCCGCAGGCGGGAATCCCTGAAGCGGAGAGCACATCCAAGAGGCCATTGACCAACCGGGAACCATACTTTTCCAGACGCTCGAAGGGATCATACTCCTCAAGCCATGCGAGTTGAGCGTTCCCCGCCGCAGTAGCCAGGGGATTGCCGGAGAGCGTTCCCGCTTGATAGACGGGTCCCGCGGGAGCAACACACTCCATGATTTCCTTCCGCCCACCGAAAGCCCCCACTGGGAGGCCACCACCGATCACCTTGCCCATGACTGTCAGATCGGGGATTACCCCGTAGCGCCCCTGGGCTCCCCCGAGGTCTACCCTGAACCCAGTCATCACCTCATCGAATACAAGGAGGGCTCCATGGCGCTCCGTAATCTCTCTCAGCCCATCAAGGAACCCCGGTTCGGGAAGAATCAATCCGGCGTTCCCCATCACCGGCTCGACAAAGATGGCAGCAAACTCGTCTCCCTGGCGAGCGAACAGGTCCCTCGAAGCATCTAGGTCGTTGAATGAAAGGAGGGCTGTGTCCCGCACGACCTCGTGGGGAACTCCAGGGGAGTTGGGAAGCCCAAGTGTGGCGACTCCGCTCCCCGCGGATACCAAGAATGAATCCGCATGCCCATGATAGCATCCAGCGAACTTGAGGAAACGAGAGCGCCCGGTGAAAGCTCTAGCCACTCTCAGCGCGCTCATCGTGGCTTCTGTTCCTGAGTTGACGAGCCGCACCATCTCCACACCGGCAACTAGCCTGACAAGGCGCTCGGCCAGCTCCACCTCAGCCGTGGTCGGGGCTCCGTAACTCGTGCCACGAGAAAGCTGAGCCTCCAACGCGTCGATCACGGCGGGGTGGCTATGACCCAGAACGAGAGGTCCCCAAGAAAGCACGAAATCCACGTAGCGGTGGCCCTCGGTGTCCACGAGATACGCCCCTTCCCCACGCTCGACGAAGAATGGAGTGCCGCCCACAGACCTAAAGGAACGCACGGGTGAGTTGACACCGCCTGGAATCACTGCCTGCGCCCGCTCCCATAGGGACCGACCGATGTCCCGATCCGCGGATGTCCCTCTCATCTCGTCTTCCTCAAGAAACCACCTGGGCAATCAAGTCGTAGTCGAGGGTGTCGACGATCTCCACTTCCGCGAAGTCCCCTGGGTCCGGCGTGCCACCACCCCTCACATGTGTCAGACCGTCGATCTCAGCAGCCTGCCCTCTGATCCGGCCCTCAGCGGAGTGCTCCCGCTCAGTGTCGATCAAGCGATCCACAAGGAGTGTTTCACGGTGTCCAACTAGGTCCTCATTATGTTCAAACGAGATCTCCCGCTGCAGATCCATCAGCGTCTCGAGTCGATCGCGCTTTTCCTGTTCGGAGAGGTGCCCGCCCATCTCTGCTGCAGGGGTACCCTCCTCGAGCGAGTACGGAAAAGCCCCCACACGCTCGAAACGGATCTCCGCAAGAAGATCAAGCATCTCTTGGAACTCAGTTTCTATCTCACCCGGAAACCCCACGATCACAGTTGTACGAAGGACAAGGTCGGGGATCGCCGATCGCATCCAAGACACCTTCTCTTGGATGGTGCTCTGCCGTTCTGGGCGCCTCATCCGCTTGAGCATTGAATCGCTGCCATGCTGGATGGGCACGTCCAAATAAGGAAGAAGCCTCGGCTCCGACTCCAGAAGTGCAACCAACTCCTGGGTGATGCCAGAAGGATACAGGTAGAACAGGCGAAGCCAGGGGACATCGGTGCGTTGCAGGAGAGCCTGCAGCAGATCCGGCAACAGCGGGGTTATCTCGGGAGTCCCCCGCGGTCCAGCCGCCTGGACAGCGCTCCTCCGAAAGTCTTGTCCGTACCAGGTCGTGTCCTGAGAAATGATGTTCAGCTCCCTCACCCCGCGCAATTCGAGCTCTTGTGCCTCTCGCACGAGTTCCTGGATCGGGGCAGAGCGATGAAGCCCGCGCATATGGGGTATGGCACAGAACGCGCACGTGTGATCACACCCCTCGGAGATCTTCAGGTGGGAAGTGTGGGGAGTGTCAGTTGAGAGGATCCGAAGGGGGAGTTCCATATTCGGAACCGAAGCCAATTGGCTTTGAAGCACACCACGACTCCTCAGTTCTGGGATGAGCCCGTCCATCTCCGCCAGCCCGAGGAAAAGGTCTACTTCTGGAATCTCGACAGCTAGTTCCCTCTTGTAACGCTGCACCAAACAGCCCACCGCTACGAGGGTGCCCACTCTTCCTTGCTCCTTCAATGCACAGGCCTCGAGGATAACCTCGATAGACTCCTCCTTGGCAGCTTCAATGAACCCACAGGTGTTTACGATGAGGAGATCGGCCCCTTCGATCTCGGAGGAAACCCTTGCCCCGTGGCCCACCAGCGCAGCCATCATCCGTTCAGAGTCGACTGTGTTCTTGTCACAACCCAGCGTGATCAATCCAATCTTAGGCCCATCACTCGAGCCAACAGGTCTGATGTGGTGTTCAACCGGAGAAACCTCAGGGCTCACATCGGGGCGCACCGGTTGAACAGAAACGGGGAAAACGGGGAGCGATCGAGTCCTCGCGTAATCGATCATCGAGTGATCACCTGGACTCCAGGCAGAGGATCGAAGCGGAACCGAGCCGGCGTAATGGCCGGGTTGAGCCTAATATTCGTCAGGTCCAGGGTCCGAATCGACTCCGACTCCTCCAGGATCTCGATTCTCCGGATCAGGACATCCTCCACCCCAATCCAGATACGGGCTTGAACGTATGGCGATCGAACCCGGGGCCGCAGACTCAGGCGGTACATGTCCTGTCCATCAATCCGGTCATGCCCTTCAAGCATGGCCGAATAACGCTCACCGGGGTCAGCCAGGAACTCACGGTGGAGGTCGAACCTTCCCTCCGAGCCGGCAAGTGGAGATCGGAATACCTGGCCTTCGTCCGTGCTTGGGAAGTACACCCAGAGGTAGTCACCGTCGGCAACGACCCGGTCTCCCAGGGGATTGGTGAATCGCATCTCGAAGTTGTCTGGTCGTAGCTGGCACAACTCCCCTCGGCTTTCTACGGTCTCCCTAAGGAGCGTCACGTCAATCGTCTGGTTGAAGTCCGCGCAGAATCCTCTGAGGGAGGCATACCGCTCAGCGGCATTCTCCAAGACTGAGACAGCCTCTTGTCCAGACACCCTCGACGGAGCCCCTCCCAAAATGAGGAAGACCGATAATACTGTTCGGTGGTGGTGGATCATGTGTCCGATCATGCTCCGGTGTACCCGGTCCCGTGTCGAAACGTTCGGCCAGGCGGAGAAACCAACTCCTCAACCAGTTGGATGTAGCCTGGGGCCATGCAGCATTCATACACACTGTTTGCCATCATGCTCTCACTGAAGGTCGCGAACTGCGGTGGATCGTCACCCTGACCACCCATCCGAGAGGAAGGCAACCCAGGGTCATTCACTCCAAGAGGTTCAGTGAATCCCACCACATCCGAGTACGCACCAGAACTGGGAATCGACTTTCACCGAATATCGACGCTCTCGAAGGGTCTCTACTACCTGGATCACCCCGCAGACAGCGAACAGGAAGCGGTGTCCGGATCGACGATAAGCGCCCACTACACCGGGCATCATCCGGACGGATCAGTGTTCGACAACAGCCGTGAGAGAGCCCCTTTCCCCGGTTCTTCTTGGGAAGACACAAGTCACCTCGGGCTGGGATCCGGGAATCGTCGGCATGTAGGTCGGTGGGCTGCGAACCCTCGTCATCCCTCCACACCTTGCCTGCGGGACTCAGGGCCCCGGTGGGGTGATCCCGCCGAACGCCCCCGTTCTGATCTTCGAGGTAGAGTTTCTGGAGGCCAACTGAGTCATTCCTGAGGTCGTCGGGATCGACGGAGACCTAGGGAATCTCTATTCAGAGGTTACCTAGGTCTCCATGCCTGACATCACCCGATCGAGTTGATCTGAGCTCATGAGCACTTCCCGAGGCTTTGAGCCGTCTGGAGGGCCGAGCACACCGGCCTCATGCAGTTGATCGACGATCCGGGCCGCTCTGCCGTAACCGATTCGAAGCTTTCGCTGGAGGAGTGAGGTAGAGCCTTGGCCACTCCGGATGCAGAGTTCCCCAGCCTCACGGAAATTCTCGTCCCAGTCCCCACCGAACATATCGTCGTGGCTCCCCGACTCTTCGGCCTCTCTGGCTCGGACAAACTCTAGGATATTATCCTCGCCATCTAGATCATCCCCCTCCTCCCCTTCCGTAAGTTTCCTCTCTCTTAGGTCCCTATACCAATCAATCAGCCGCCCTGTCTCATCAGTGGATATGAAGGGCCCCTGCATTCGGATTGAGCAACTCTCCCCAGGGGGGAGAAAGAGCATGTCACCGTTGCCCAGCAGTGCATCGGCCCCGCTCTGATCCATAATGGTTCGTGAGTCTGTCTTGGAGGCGACCCGGAAGGCGATTCGGCACGGGAAGTTCGCCTTGATGAGCCCCGTAATGACGTTTACGGAGGGTCGTTGCGTAGCCACAATCAGGTGGAGTCCAATCGCACGGGCCTTCTGCGCGAGCAGGGTGAGCGGCTTTTCGATTTCACTTTGGACGCTCATCATTAGATCGGCGAGTTCATCCACCACCAGGACAACAAAGGGGAGTATCCCATCCTTGTAGACCCATCGGTCCGGATCTCCTTCTTCCCCCCTGGGCTGTACCCGTCGCAACGGCGTCCCCTTTCGAACGCGGCTGTTGAACTCACCGATCGAGCGGACCCCGTTCTCTGAGAGAAGCCCATATCTGTGGTTCATCTCGAGCATCGCCCACTTCAGCACCCCCGCCGCGTCTTTCGGATCCGTTACCACAGGATGCCGAAGGTGCGGAAGATCAGCGTAGGTGCTGAGCTCCACCATCTTGGGGTCTATCAGTAGCAACCGAAGTGTCTCAGGGGTGTGCCGATAGACCAGAGAAGTGATGATTGCATTCAGGCAGACCGACTTCCCCGACCCAGTGGCCCCCGCGATAAGGCAGTGGGGCATCTTCGTCAGATCCGCGACATAAGGCGCTCCGTGGAGGTCCTTACCCAGGGCAAGTGGAAGATCGGCTCGAGACTCGCGAAAGGCCCTGCTCTCTAGGATCTCTCGCACCTGTACCGTTGCTGAGACTGGATTTGGTATCTCCACTCCGACCGCACCTTTACCTGGAATAGGGGCAACAATCCGTACCGTCCGGGCCCGCATCGCGAGCGCCAGATCTCGATCCAGATTGGCGATTCTGTTGACCTTCACCCCAGGAGCGGGGACCACCTCGAACTGGGTTACCACAGGACCGGTCGTCCGTCCTCCTAGCTCGCTTTCCACATTGAAGGTGCGGAGCTTCTCTATCAGGACCTGACCCAGGGCGTCCAGGTCACGCTGCATCTCATCCAGATGCTCACCAGTTCCTGGGGTAAGCAGACCCATCGGAGGCAGCTCGTCGCCCAAGAGTTCGATCGGATCCCGAGGGTCCGAAAGAGATGCGCCCGGATTCCTCTTTTGGCCCTCGGGCATGGGCGTCCCTCCCCCACCTCCTACTTGCTTAATAGAGTCATCGGTCTCTCCGCCCCTGACGTCAGGATCCACATGCACATCGCCCGGCTTAACCTCCACTCCCGCTGGATCACCATCTCTGCTCTGGAGCTCTCTATTTTTTAGCCAATCGACCAGTCCCTGCCACATAACCACCATCCCCTTCAGCGCCCAGCTCAACGGCCGCTGAAGGGGATTCCAGCCAAGCGTCGCCAAAGAGAGGAGTACGAAAAGCACGGCCAAGATGAAGCTGGCCCCAAATGGCCCCGCGGCTGCAACCAAGGCGCGCCCGATCACACTCCCGAGCCATCCGGACGCCGTACCATCAGGGGAAGCGAGGTGCCCCACAGCTGGAACAAGGGCTAGAAGCCCTCCACCCAAGACCGCCAGTTTGGCAGCTCTCTCTCTCTCAATCCACCCGCCGAAGTAAACCCCAGCAAGGCCGACCAGAAATGGAAGAAGTCCTGCAGCCGACCCGAAGATATAGACGGTGCCCCTCTGGATGAGGCCACCCAGAAGACCCATAATGTTCCCCGACTCGAACCAGTCGGCACCGAGCGCACCTAGCAGCTCGATCGGAGTCAACGCCAGCAACATCAGAAGGGCAAGGGCAATGAGCCCAACTCCAACGATCTCACGTGTCTGGTCAGGCTTTAACATGAGAGGTCCAACTGGAGAGGGTAGTGAGGGATAGCAGTCACCCCTCCTCCAGAAGACTAATCATCCGATCATGCATTTCAGGGACCAACTGGTAGCGGTCAACGTCGGCACACCGCTCAAGATCGGCCTCCAAACCTATCTCCACCAGTGCAGTCCCCGCCGCGGTTTCTCTCAGTAGGTCCGGAGCGATGTTGTGTGCCTTGACAAGAGCTAGCATGGACTTTGAAGCGTCATCCAGCCGCCAGTCATTCGACGGACGGTCATCTCCCTCGCCGGATAGACCCTGTAGGATCGATCCAGCACAGAGGCCATCATCCAAGGAAAACCTGCCCTCCTTGCCGGCACAGACGAGGACGATCCTCTCCGAGTCGGACACCGCCTCGCCTACCGCGGAGAGGTTCAGGAAAGAAGCAGCCAACACTCTGTCTGCACCCTCAGCCGCCAGAAACGCCCGCGTACCATTCGTCGTGCTCATAACGATTCGCTTTCCCGAAACCCGATCTGGCGTGAACTCACGGGGAGAATTTCCTAGGTCGAACCCCTCAATCCTGAGCCCCTTCCGTTCCCCGCAGAGCAGCGTATCCTCTCGCCCCAGGGAATTCACAAGCCGGATAGCTTCCTCGCTGGAGAGCGTCGGATAGACGGCTCGCGCTCCGGAAGCAAGCGCCTCGACAATCGTCGACGTCGCTCTGATCACGTCTATGACAACCGCAGTACCATCGGCAATCTGAGCAGCATCCGCCTCATGAGCGGAAAGATAGGTTTCGACCCTCACGTCGGCAGCGTACCCCAAGAGGAGGAAAAGACTGGCTTCATGCTACTGGCTTAGCCTAGCACGATCGGTCATGCTTCAGCCTGCTCGTCCAAGAACCGCTCAATGAAGTTCGTGTCGATTTCACCGCTCTTAAAAGACTCGTTTTGGACGATCTCCAATAATAATTGGATGGTCGTGGACACGCCCTCGATCACGAAAGAGTCCAGCGCGTACCGGGAACGTACCAGAGCCTCCTCCCGGGTGTTGCCACTCACGATCAACTTGGCGAGAAGAGAATCATAATATGGTGGTACGTGATATCCTGTATACACATGGGTATCTAGTCGGATTCCAGGACCGCCAGGAGGATGGAAAGTCGTGATCTGCCCTGGGGACGGCAGGAAATTCCGGCTAGGGTCCTCAGCATTGACACGAAACTCGAATGCGTGTCCCCGAGGAACCACTGGCTCCACCGGAAAGGACAGATGCCTCCCTGCGGCTATGAGGATCTGTTCCTTCACCAAGTCGAAACCGGTGGTGACTTCAGTAACGGGGTGCTCTACCTGAATCCGAGTATTCATCTCAATGAAATAGTACGAACCCTCCCCCTCTAGGAGGAACTCCACCGTGCCTGCACCAAGGTAACCAATAGCCTCTGCAGCTCTCACGGCCACCTCACCCATTTCGGCTCGGAGCTCGGAAGTCACGGCCGGTGAAGGTGCTTCTTCGACCAGCTTTTGGTGACGCCGCTGAACCGAACAATCTCTCTCCCCGAGGTGCACAACTCGCCCGTGTTTGTCCCCGAACACTTGGATCTCGACGTGCTTGGCCTGCTCGACATACCGCTCTAGGTACACCGCAGAATCTCCGAATGCCGACTGAGCCTCATTACGCGCTGCCTGCACGCACTCGTGAAAGACCTCAGGATCCGATGCCACCCGCATCCCCTTTCCTCCCCCACCTGCAGAAGCCTTGATCATGACCGGAAACCCAATTCCCTCAGCTATCTCCAGCGCGTTGTCTTCATCCCTGACTTCTCCTTCCGAC
>Ga0310123_10001716_pt1 | contig 18001 bp, 12 predicted proteins | sample CB6_AW_1057_MG_FD_203505 | JGI IMG/M metagenome (GOLD analysis project Ga0310123, IMG submission 203505) | Marine microbial communities from Western Arctic Ocean, Canada - CB6_AW_1057 | ecosystem: Environmental > Aquatic > Marine > Oceanic | place: Canada: Western Arctic Ocean | collected... | reverse complement strand
TCGCGGCACGACAATTCTTTGGAGCGAATTCGCTTGGCTAAGTCCGTCGCTGTCAAAAAGCAAATTTCGGAAGACGACACCGCTTGTTCCTTCCAACCGCGTACATTCACAAGGTTCGTATGATTCGTCGGCTCTTGGCGCGCTCAAACTGCATGAGTGCTGTTTCGACCGTCTGTCTCAATAAGGACGATTTAGTTGCCAGCTCTTGCGTGAGCCATACCCTGTCCCCTTCCTTGAATTCCGTGGCTCCAAGAGGCTTTAGAACTCCGTCCGCATAGATCGCTTCAAATGAACTGCTCATGGTGACATAATACCACGATCAGAGATACGTTTTTCGGTCCAAACTGTCGGGCCCCTTCAAGCTCAAGCGCTCGCCCGACCCAGCAGGGCTGTTTGCCCGGTCGCGGTTAAACGATTTCGCGAAATGGCACAAATTATTCCTGCGCGGATCCTCACTGTACACAGAAATATGTAAAGAAATATGTAACATGAATCAAGCTCACCGCAGCTCTAGACATTCAGTCTCCTCAGGAAAAAGTTGTAGCCGGGCTGCACGAATCTTTGGCGCTGTTCTGGCCGGGGGCATACTGTCCGTCTCGTCGGCGGCCGGAGAACCGGCCGTCGACGGCTTGTCCCGTAGCAGCTGGGCTGAGCGGCTGCCCGGCGGGCCGGTGAAGGTCGTGTTCCTGGCACCCTACGGCGCCCAGCACGACAGCTTCGAGCTGATGCAGCGCTTCGATATCGACGGCACGGTGTTGACGATGTCGTCGTTCGATATCCACGGTTACATCGACTGGGGATTTCGCGTCGTCGGGCACTACTGGCCGGATCTGTTGCCCACCGAGGAAGAGGTCCTCGGTAACATGCGCGATGCCCTCGCCGCCGAATGAGAAGTCGTCGTCATGAGCGGGACCCCTCCATGGCACAGGTATCCGCAGGACATCCGCCGGTCCATACTGGACAAGGTGTCGCGGGGGCGCGGCATGATGGTGGGCGGTCTGGAGGATGAGCTGCGCAAAGACATCGAGGCGATGGGGCTCGCGCTGGAGGAGACGGTGATCGGTGCCGGCCGCTTCGAGTGGCGGGTCGGTGAGAACGGCGCCTACCAAGGTCATGCCCGCGCGTACCGTTGCGGTAAGGGGCGGATCATTCATTTCTTAGCCCTCAACCATCCCGCTCACGGCTACATTCTCTGCGCCTCGCCCCGGCATTCGGACTTCGAGTTCTCGGCCGCCCGTGCCGGATGGTTCCTCCTCCGCGCGGCGCGTCCCGGCGCCCCCCAATACGTGACCGCGACACGCTTTGCCGACGGCGGTCTCATCGTCGAACTGAACGCAGATGCAGAAACGCGCGGTGGGAATGTGCAGGTCGCTGTTCACCGGCGCGACACCTACGAGAAGGTGCTAAACACCAGCGCCAGGGCGGATCCCGGAAAGCCCGTTGCGGTCGCGCTACCGCAATTGGCTGGCGGCAGGTATCAGGCCGAGGTCAGGGTCACGGACGGCGAGGGGGCGACCCTGGACTGGGATGTCCTTCGATTTGCCGTGAGCGCCGGGGTGCGGCTGGGACTCTCGGTCGACCGGCAGGTGGTCCGACCGGGCGAAAGGGTGATCTGCCGCCTGGAGGTGGAGGGCGAAACGACCGGTCTGGAGACAGTCGCCCGCTGGTACGACAACTGGGACCGCCTGCTGGTTGCGACCGCCCCCCGGCCCTATTCCGCAGAGATGGCGGTCATCGCGCCGGCCGGATCCCTCTCGGTGCTGAACCGCCTCGAGGTGACAGTCCATTCCCACCGCGGGCCGGAGGCGGTCGCCAGCGCGGAACTGCTGATGCCGGGGAACATCCGGCAAACCGATTTTCACATGCTCTACTGGAAACTGGATGTCGAAAGAAGGTACACACCGGATTCGTGGCGACGGCGTGTGCAGTGGGACGTGCTCAGGCGCGACGGCGCGGCGGATGCGTGGGCCGACGGCTACCCGTTCCTGAACGAGGCACGGGATGCCGCGCTCTGCCACCTGCGCGCGGTGCCAATGTCCGCCTCCCTTCATAACATGCTTCTTGAGGACGAACTGCTGAACGAGGTGTCCGTGGCCGAAAGGGAAAAGAGTGTCAGGGAAGCAGCCCGCGTCTTTCGACCCTTCAACCCGCTGGGCCACTCGCTCGGGGATGAAAACCACGTAAGCATCAAACCCGCTGGCCGCTTTGCCGACACCCCGGTGGTGTGGGCGCGGTTTCGCCAGTATTTGCGCGGCGTCTATCCGGACCTGGCGGCGCTGAACGCCCAATGGGGTACCGATTTCGCCGCCTGGAATGAAATCCGCTTCGCCAACGAAGAGCAGATGCTGCCGGACATGGACAATCCGTCCGCGTGGGTCGATTACCGGATGTTCGTGACCTACGCCTTCACGGGGCTGCACCGGCGGCTGCGACAGGCGATCCGCGAAGAGGATCCGGACGCGCTGGTGGGTTGGGACGGCGTGGGACAGTCTTCCAGTTACGGCGGTCAGGACTGGTGGGAGCTGTGCCGCGACATGGGGATCGTCAACATCTACCACACCAAGGCGGTGTCCGATGAGAAAGATCCGTGGAAGCTATTCAACGGCGAAGCGGTCGGCTCGTTCGGAGGCAACGCCCCGTTGCGCGGATGCTGGATGAACGCCGCGGATCGCGAATACGGGGGCGACTATGTCCCCTGGTACCTCGCCCTCAAAGGCTGGAACAGCGCCTGGTGGTGGCAGGCGAGCTATCTCCACCCGGCCAACGGTCCCCTGCGATGGGACCTCGGCCTAACGCCGATGGCCGAGCCGATGGCCGCGGCGGTTAGGGAGATCAAAGCGGGGCCCGGCACGCTGCTGGCTCACGCCCGTAAGCACGTCTCTCCGATCGCCGTTCACTACTCGGCAGTCAACTTTCATGCCAGCACCATCGAAAGCGGCGTCGGCAATCACGTCGGCAACCTGGGGATCAACGTGGCGTTCTGGATGGCGCCCGCCTCGGCGGGACGCATCTACAAGGACGACCAGATGAAACAGATCTGGGGCGGCGTCAATCCGAGCGGCCATTACGCGGTGGCGTCAGCGAACGTCTACACGTTGCTGCACGACTTGGGATTCGAGCCTCGCACGATGGCGCGACAGGAGATCGAGAAGGACGCCCTGACAACCTCAGGAATACGGGTCCTCATCCTGCCCTTTGTCGTCTCGCTCTCCGACCAGGAGGTCGAGAAGATTCGCGAGTTCGTAGCCGGTGGCGGGGTCCTGATTGCGGACTACCGTTGCGGTCTGCGCGACGGTCACGGGCGGATTCGACTGGCGCCCGCTCTGGACGACGTGTTCGGCATCAAGCGAGAGAGCTTGGAGGTCAAGCGCGGCCGGGCCACACTCGTGGCCGATATCGCCGGCGGGGTCCAGTTCGAAACGATGTTTCACGACCCGGTGGCCCGCGCCTCCGCCGAGGCCCGCGCCTATCACGACGACGGCACGCCGGCGCTGTTCATGCATCCTCACGGGTCGGGTCAGGCGGTGTATCTGAACACGGACCTTTACGGCTACATCGACCTGCGCCGCCGCGGGCAGGAGCGACGCTTGCGTGAAGCGTTCGCCACGCTGCTTGTCGAGACCAACCATCTGTTCCCGCCGTTTCGGGTCAGGCACCGGCATGGCTCCGCGGCCGGCCGTATGGAGGTGACACGCCTGAACGACGGCAACACATCGTATGACGGCGTGCTGCCCGCTTTTGACGTTGACGACAAGGCCCCCCGGCCGGTCGTCCTGCCCTTCCCTGAGGGGACGCACGTGTACGATGTCCGCGCGCAAAACCAAAACCAAAACCAACAGCGAAAGAAGAAATACCTGGGGGAGGGTGGACCGATCGAGGCGGTGGTCTATGCCGGCAGGCCCGAGATGTACGCGGCGCTGCCGTACCGGGTGGAGGGTCTGACCGTGCGCGAGCGGGGCGGGGCACGGCGCGGCGAACCGGTCCAGATCACAATCGACGTTCTGGCGAAGACGGACGACATGGGGCCGCACGCCGTGCGCGTCGAGGTAAGTTTGCCCGACGGCCGCAAGCCCGAGTACCTGGCGAGAACGCTGTACCTGCCGGAGGGGAAAGGCGTTTTCTCATTCGTGCCTGCGTTGAACAGTCCCGCGGGACGCTGGTCCGTCTGCGCCGTAGAGGCCGTCTCCGGCGGCCAGGCATCCGCCGGCTTCGACATCCGATGACCACGACGGCGGATCTTCCACATTCATAGTGCTTTATACGATTGAGAAAGCGTTCCACGATTGTTGTCATGCATCATCAACAACGGGAACGCATGAATATTCCTCACCGGGTCACGCTCTTGCTGCGCGAGCAGTGCGAGCTACTTCTTCGTAAAGTAGACGCCAAGATTACTGCCGTTCGCACGCTCAGTCGGGTGGAACGGGGCCTTCGCCTTTTGGGGATCGTACGTAACGCCGTTTCCGACGGGACTGTTCAACAGGCGACACTTGGCCCTTTCCGGCGTCTTTGGATCCCACCACACCATCGTCGTTGAGCCACCACCATCCATATTGATTCCGGTGTGGGCACCGAAATGTTCCAGCCATTCGCCAACACTCTGGGTCGTGGCGCCCACGCTGGCGGGCTGACGCCCATCAATCGTCATCATAATGACGTAACGCCGGTCGGCCGACAGCCCCAACCCGGTGCGCGGGGCCAGGTCGCTGCCGGATGCTGGAACTTGACCATCGATCAGGCATAACCCGAAGCCACTGACGGCCGTCTCGATGTCCGTCAAATCCGTGTCTGGCGAGGTTTTCTCGATTCGCACCTCGCCCGATTTCGTCACGATGAACGACGGTGTTCCCCGTCCCCGTGATACGATCGTTCCGTTGGAAACAAGCAACCCCCCCACGTCGGTCAGCGTCTCTTTCTGATAAGGGGCTGGCCAGGGGGAGAATCCGTCCCCGTTGATTGCCGCGACGATTTTCTTGTCAGTTCGTTGCGATTGGCGAATGAAATCCCGCACGGTTCGCCGTCTTGTCTCCTCTTTGCCCTCCATCCAATCCAGACAACGGCGGGTCGTGTCGAACCTGATCCTCGGCGTCTGAACATCGACTCGCATGCAATTGATGACCGTCTTTTGCGGGCTCGTCGATTCGACATGCGTGTACAGGATTCCTGGATAAAGCGCCTTTGACTTGCTCCAGTCATACGTCCCTTCTTGTGCCGAAGAGCGGGAAAGAAGCAGACCTGAAAACACCAACAGCAACGCGGCTCTGGCGCCATGTACCACCAGGCAGCAGCGGGAAAATCGACTGAACCGGAACATTGTAATCGCTATCAGTAAGACAGGTGGACTTCGCCTAGCGTCAGCAGCGCCAACACGCACCGAGAATCATGGCCTAGGGCCGCCATGGCCCCCCCTGGGCCATGATTTCCCTGGGAGGCTTTAGAACTCCGTCCGTATAGATCGCTTCAAATGAACTGCTCATGGTGACATAATACCACGATCAGAGAAACGTTGTCGATCCAAACTGTAGGGCCCCTTCAAGCTTTACGTATAGATCTATCAGTTGTTTTCCGTAGTCTTCGGCGGCACACCGATGGTCGTCTTCGCGAAAGGCCACTCGTTGGCCTTATACGCGATCTTCAATTCAGGCGTGTCAAATCGGCGGTTGCCTTTCGCCAAACTGTGAATTGCTCGATCCAAAGCTCCAGTCGTGAGCAATGTGCGTTCGACGGGATATGCTGGCTCGCCGGTGTGCACCATGTGTTCAATGGCGGCGAGTAAATAGCTGAAGTGCCCATACGGACGGCCGCCTTCGCCCATATAGGCAAAGGCGACTGGTTCCTCCTGGCCTTTCAATTTAACCGCACATCCAAAGTTGTGGCCTAACGAACTAGACATGGTGATGGTTGCTCTCAAGCCGTCTTCATACTCAATCAGATAGAACGGTGATTTGTCGCCGACGCGAGCTTCCAGCGTTCCTTTGACGGAATACGGTTGCACGGCCATGGCGGCCAGCAGCAAGTCGCGCGACCACCGACCCTCCTTCTCGGCTCTCCAGATTTCTTCACCTCGAACGGCTTGGACCGATTTGATTCCGGTCTCACCACCTTTGCGGCGTTCGGCGATGCATTGCATGCCTTCCAGTGTATGAAACCCGTAGGACTCGTTTCCGCCGTACCCTAAACCAACCACTTCTTCGATCTCGCAATCCAGCGGAACAGTGATCGACGGTTTACGCCACATCACCGGCACTGAAGATCCTGCCATAAATGGAATCTTCATTCGTGTGGCCGTGTCGTACATATGCTTGGCGTCTTTCCAGTTGTAGGACAAATGCTTGTCGCTGAAGACGGGCACGACCTTTTCATGCTTTTTGAACGTGGCGACGATGGCATCGAAAAAACGCCGTCGCGGATACATCGTTTGATTGATGTCTGGCGTCGAGGGATACTTCCCGTGCTCGCCAATACTCAAAACGCCGGCCACGGGAATACTGCTTCCACCGCCGGTCACGGCTTCCTCGATCGTGCTGAAAATCGGCACCTTGTACTTATTGGATAAGTCACGGCTGAGGTCCCCTTCGGGAAACTGGTCGATATACAATGACACGAGTTCCAAGGCGGGCCCAGGTCCACCTTGCTGGTCGTATCCTTCGAGGATTTTTCCGAGGATGACGTCCGCATGAGAATTCCGGTGATAAACTGTCGCGATTCCCGCCACCGGCAAGACGCGCCGTTCGGTGCCGTGCGCGAGCGTTGGTCCCAATAAACTACCCAGAACCGATATTCCCGCCCAATCCACGGACTTCCGCAAGGATTCGCGTCGTGAGAACTCATTCATGCGTATGCTATTTCCTCCTTAAGTTTCTGTGGCAGCATCACCGGAGAATTGAACGATGACAACCTCCCAACTTTTGTACCAGGTCAAGTGAGTCACCATGAACGCCGGGCTCCCGGTCAAATTCTAGGGGAGAAGGCCAGGACGGACGGCGCTATCTTGGCGTCGACTGTGGAAAACACAAGCATGGCGCGCAAGCGCGTGATTCTGCGCATCGGTTGCGGCATCTGGTTCACAGTCTAAAATAACGAGTGTGACAGGTCAGGTCTGTCTGGAAAACACGGCGTCTACTCCACGCCGGCGGTTCTATGTGTCGAAGGAGCAGCCATGAACCCTGTTGGAATGGTCTTTCTTAGCCTCGCACTGATGGCTCAAGGCGTTGAGCTTCAGCCCACCACAGACACCAATCGGGCGGATGGCGTCACGGTTTCCGCCGGCTCCGCGGTGGGATACCTTCTCTCGTGTCAGAAAGCGAATGGAGCATTCGGTCCTCCAGACCAGGAGTACACAGATCTGGCATGGACATACCCTGCCGTCCACGCCCTGCATTTGCTGGGCGAATCCGTCCCACGTCCCGAAGACTGTTATCTCAACGGCGTGACAGCTTTCGATCGGACGCCATTCTGGAGCCGATATCAACTCGAGATGCTGGGGCGAATACTCAGAGCAAACGAATACTCTCCCCCAAAGGCATCCGACCTCTCGTGCGATTCGCTTCACTCTCTGTGGTGTGAGTCCGTAGTCCGCGGATTCCCCGTTGGAAACCGTAAGGAAGCCCTCGCCTATGTCCTCGCGCGTCAAAAGCGCGACGGGAGTTTCGTCGATGGCGACTTGGGGTCTGTGGAGACGAGAACGTCCCACGTCGTTTGGACTTTCTATGCGATCGCGATCGCAGAATCTCTGAACAGTGATAGACCACATAAGGCCGCATGCATTGAATGGCTCAAGTCATGTCAAGCCAAGTCAGGAGGGTTTCGGTGGTCCCCGATTGAATCCGTTCACGCGAACTATGAGGATGTCTGGTATGCTTGGGCGGCGGTGCTTGCCTTGAAGTCCCTCGACGCCGAGCCGAATGATGTGGAGAAATGCATCGATTGGGTCAATGCCCTGCAAAGCGCAGACGGCGGATTTGCCGACAAACCTGGATGGCGGTCCAGGCTGTATAGCACGTACTACGCCGTTCACATTCTCCACGCGCTAACCGGCGACGCGACATCTGCGATCCGCTCGAAAACCGTCGCCGCCCGATCGCCGGCGCCCATTGCGAAGGGGAAGTATCGGATCTTTCAGGCCCACAGCAAATCGCCTCCGGGTGGGCCGGAAATGGTGGACGCGGTCCACGAGATGGGCATCGATCTTGTCGGCGTGAAGGCGTATCCGCACGAAATGACAGATGCTTACGCATACGCAAAACAGCGGCGCCTGCCGGTGACGCTTTTGTCCAATCCCGAGTTCTATCCGCATCAACTCAGGTTCTTGGATGGCAGATCGGGAAATCACGTTGCCAACTTCATGATCCCGCTGGATCTTTCGGAAACAGATCGTGCGATCTACGCGTCGGCCAACAGCGTTGGCCAACAGGATTTGACTTGGCCTGAGTATCAGAACAAAGTCATCGCCCCGATGATGAAGCTCGGGACGCTGTTTTGGCCGGAATGGGACGCCGGCCGCGCCCAATGGGGAATGCTTGACGCGTATCTGAGTTATGACGACGGAGTCTTCGGCAGACCCGGATACAACGCCGTGCATGCAGCGAGCAAACTCGCGGGGCAGGATCGAATTCGCCTGTACCCGTGGCGAGAAAGGTACGTTGGCTTGTTGCCGTTTATCGCCGACTGCGATGCGCATGGAGACATCAGAAAGTATGCTCCAGCTCTGAATCTGTACAGAAATATCTATATCGCGAAGACCAACAGTTTTGAAGACTACCTGGATGCATCGTTGAACGGTCGGTCTGTGTGCGTCCTGAGGACGGAGGATGTGCCGTCGGGAATTGTCTATTACGGCGCACCCGCGGCGGTGGATTACATAAAGAGACATCAGAATGCGTGGAAATGGTGGTGATTTCCGGCGGTCGGCTATGGCGGTCAGTAATCCAGCGGAACGCTATCCAAGAACCACCAGGAGCAAGCCGGATGCGGGCGAGCGCGGGAAGTTGCGGCTGTTGCAGCTGGCGAGTCTGTCTTCCTTCGAGGTGGTCGATTCGCGCGCCGGTGCACGGTCGCTGAAAGGCAATCGATTGTTTGGTCGCGATTGGCGGTACAATAAACGGGATTCGTGCAAGGTGATTCAGGAGTCATGATGATGGGTCATGTTGGATGGCGATTGGTTGGTGGTGTTCTTGGGGTTGTCGTCGCATTGGTCGTAGGCGCTGAGGCCGCACCCGTGACAACCAACATACGCGTTGGCGTTATCACTAACAAAGACGGTCCGCATCTGAAAATTTACTTTCCAGCGATCGCGGCATGCAATTCGGTTTCAAGCGTTGCCGTCGCGGATGATAGCGGAACTACGTTTGACAGTGCGCGGAACGTGCTCGCAGAGAAATATGGCGACCTGAAAACATTCCGCGATCCTAGCGCGATGTTGAAAGAGTTTCGACCGAATCTAGTGGTTGTTGCGCTGCCAGCCCATCTGGCGCCAAATCGGATTCGCGAAGCGTTGAACGCGGAGTGTCACGTTTTGGCCGAGAAACCATCGTGTGTTCGGCCGGAAGACTTCGCACCTCTTGTGGCACTTGCGGAACAAAAGAAACTGAACCTGATGCTCGCATTGCCCTCGCGTTTGGCGCCTAGTACCGTCCGGGCAAAGGAGATCATCGACGCGGCATGGCTCGGCAAGCCGTATGGAGTCGTGTTTCACCATGTGAAGGATCAGGCTCGTTTGACGCGGTCGAGCTATCAAAAATCCTGGTATGCCGATCGCGACTTAGCCGGCGGAGGACACTTGATTTGGCTAGGCATTCACAACTTGGATCGCGTCTTCTTCCTCCTGAATGATCGAGTCGAATCAGTCACCGGGTTTACTAACAACGTGGGCGAGCAGCCAATTGAAATCGAGGATTCTGAAGCAGTCGCGTTTCGGTTTCGCAGCGGAATGTTAGGTACGTTCCACGGTGGTTACTACGTCGAAGGTGGCAGCAGGCAAGCGGGCACCACCATCTGGGGTTCGAAAGGGTGGATAAAGATGGATGACTATCGCGGCCCGGACGGTTCAACAAGTTCGTTTCGTTGGTATTCGACGCACGAGGATGCACCGCGCGGCGTGCAGACGGAAAGGCTGGAAGAAGCGAACCCGTATTTCCTGCTGATGCAGGCGGCGGTCGACGCAACTCGGGGCGCAACGGCACCACCGTTGACTGGCGGCGAATGTTTGCACGTCTTGAAGGTTATTTTCGGAGCGTATCAATCGGCGGAAACAGGAAAGGCGACGGCCATCAGTGATTGAAGCATTCAGTGGGCTTACTCTGGTCGCGTTGTTCCATCCGGCCCCAGCCGCAGGAACGGCTCCCTCTCGGGCGGCTGCCACCAGTTCAAGAGGTCACGACTCGTATAGCGGAAATCATATTTCCTATCATTTGTTTTGGAGGAGGTCCGAATGTCCGATATCAGGCTTGGCGATTGGTCACGACGCTGCAGACTCGCTGTTGTGGCGTTGAGTGTCGTAACTCTTCTCAACGTGGCGGCCGTGCCGGGGAGTTGGGCCGTCGAAGCAACGCTGACGGCGCGTCCCATAGCAGAGAGCCGGTTCGGGCCCGTGGTCCCCGAGGGGTGGCAGATGGGGGAGGGATGGACGTTGACGCCGGCGGGCGCCAGGGCCGCGGAGAGTTGCGACGCCACCTGGGCGCTCGACCTGCCGGAGCACTGCCTCGTAGAGATGATCATAGAGCTCCCGGTGCAAGGTGCGCCGTGGGACGACATTTCGGCCTCGCTCACCGTCGCGCCGGAAAACGACACAGAGGGGGGCGTGACGGCGCGGGCGCAGTATAGCTTGTCCGAGTACAGTGCCACGCTCTCAGGCGTCGGCCCCGACGGCAAGCGGATCAGGACCTCGGCCCAGGGCGAGAAGAGGGGATGGGCCGAGAAGACCGTTTCGCTGGGTATGATGATCGGCAATGGCTGGTGCCGGATACTCGGCACAGGGCGCAGGAAGAGCGAGATAGAATGCGCCCCCCTCGAGCAGCGCCGGGTCTCACTCACGTGCCGGGGCGTTGTGCTCAAGGCGGTGCGCGTATTGCCGGGGGTGGCCCGGAACTATGTGCCGCTGGGCGGCTGGGATCTGAGCATGTGGAACAAGTCGATATCGCATGAACCTGTGGAGGGCATGGCGGTCGCCCCCGCGCACAGCGCCGTGCTGGAATTGGGGGGTGTGCCGTTTGTCATCCAGGGATCGTGGAAAATCAAGGCCCGGCTGTCGGCGATGAACGTGGGCGCGGACTCGCGCGCGCACCGTGTCGGTCTGCCCGTGAAGTCATACTCGGCCGTGCACCTGCTGCTGCACGCCGGGGCCGAGGGCGAGCGCGTGACACCCGGACTGGGCACGGGATTGCAGTTGGACCAGGAGAACGGCGGCGATCTTCGCAACGTGTACACGGGCGAGGTGCCGGTGCGCACAAGCGATCAGGGTGTGACGGTCAGACCGGTGTCCGAGCTGGGCGAGGGCTGGTTCGTGGCTCGAGTTCCGGTGAACCCGCAGGCCATGTACGGACGCCTGGGCGTGCAGTACCTGTACCTGGCCCGCCCCTGGCGGAACGGCTCCAGGCCGGAGCCCGACGGGAGAGATTCAGCGCTGCGCGTGGCGGCCGTCACTGTGGAGGAGGCCGGCATCGACTTGGCTGTGGAGGGCAATGGCTTCGGCAACGTGTACGCGGAACCCGACGTACCCCATCTCTCGGCCACCATTCGCAACGTCACGGCCGCGCCGGTGAAGGTCGAGGTAAAGGTGGAGCTGATCCCTTTCGAGCGCAAGGCGACGGCTCGGAATGAGATCATCGAGCTCGCCCCGGGCGAGGAGAAGACTGTTGACGCACTGGCGGCGCCTGTGGTGGAGCGGAGCCACTACAAGGTGCGCGTGGTGGCGGACGCCGGCGCGGCGGGCAGGTTGGAACATCGCACCAACGTCGCGCTGCTTGCGCCGGACACGCGCAAGAAGGAGAACTCGCCTTTCGGCATCTGGTGGCGTCTGTCGGGCGACAACTCTACGCCCGAACAGCAGGCATACCTCCGTGAGAAACTCGGGATCGGCTATGTCCACGACAGGCACACCTACGCCCATCGCATTCGTAACAAGATCCCCGACGATGCGACGGCCGAGGAAATCGTCCGCAAGATGGGTCCCGAGGTAAGGGTCGCGATGTTCGCCTGGGAGCGCAAATGGGAGGACAAGGGAGGGTACGACGTTACCTACCAGTTTCCGCGCGTGATCTCCGAGGGCAAGGCGGAGGAACTCTCGGACGAGGTCAACGCGAACGTCGATGAAGTAGCCGAGGAACTCAGGCGATTCTCGAAGGCGCTTCGCAAGCTGCGGCCGGAGATCAAGATCTCGCTTGGCAACACGGGCGTCAACTGGGTGACCTTCCTTCTCGAGCACGGCATCAAGCACGGGGAGCACTTCGACTACTTCGGCACCGAGGAAGGCATGTTCAGCTTGACGCCGGAGCAGCCTGCCGATGCCGTCGGTAACATCAGCTGGTGGGCGCGGGCCATCTGCCGGCATTACGGCTTCCAGAACGTGCCTTTGTTCCACTCCGAGGCCATCTATTACCCCTCCGGCATCGGGTTCTCGAGGATCTCTGAGAGGAATCAGGCGGGTTATTACATTCGCAGCTACCTGCTGGGTTTCCCGTACGACTCGATCTACGGGATGACCGGCGCGCTGGTGGACTCGAGCGAGGGCTACATCTACAGACTCTGGGGCTCGAGCGCCTACTGCAGCCGGGCACCCGAGTGCAGCCCGAAGCTGAGCTACGCTGCCTACGCGGCCATGACACAGCAGCTGGACGGCATGGCGTACGACGGCAAGCTCGACACGGGTACGGCCAGCCTCTACGCGCTTCGATTCCGCCACGGCGACGGCACGCCACTGTGCGTGCTGTGGAACCTTCACGGGGAACGGTTCGCCACGGCTAAGCTGTCGGCCACCGCAGCGGTGGAGGTCAGCGACGTGCTCAATCGCCACGTCGAGATCACCGCGGCGGGAGACAGCCTGCAACTCAGACTCTCGGGCCTGCCGACCTACATGCGCGGCGTTGAGGTCAAAGCGGTAGAGCCGGGGCCGAACGTGGCGATGGATTTACCCCCGCGCACTCTGCTCAGCCCGCTGGTTAGGGATGACTGGACCGTGGCGTCCGAGCCGGACGAAGAGTTCGCAGCGCCGAAGATTTGGCGCGGCGTGCCAAGGCCCATGGGCAACTTCGAGGTGTCGGCTGTAGTGGACGCGGATTCGCCGCCGGGAACCGAAGCCGGGCCGGCTATCCGCGTCCGCCAGCTGCCCCTGCCGGGCAAACACGGACTGCTCCCTCGCCACGTGTCGCTGGGCATCAATCCGGGCAAGGAGATTCCCATTCCTGCCGGCACGACAAGGCTGGGCATCTGGGTCCGGGGCAACAGCACCTGGGCGCGCGTGCACCTGGGCGCAATGGGTCCGGGGGACGATCAGATTCTTCGCGCGTGCGACAAGGGTGACAACTTCGACGGATGGCGGTTCCTCCAGACCGGCTGGCTGAAGCCCGAAGTCCGGGACGGTTCTTTCAAGATAGACCGGATCATGATCGAGATGCCTGAACAGCAGGTTTATGTCGACGACCTGGTGACCACTCCGGAGCCCGAGATTCTCATCAGCGGCGTCTACGCATTGGCCACAAAGCCGCCTGCGATCAATTACCTCGCCTGGTAAAGGCAGCGGTCGATTCGTGACGCAGTCGGCAGTACGCCTGCAATTCGAACACACCCTTCGACCACGGGGATCGCCCCACAAACAATGAGCTGCGACCCCTTTTTCTCACAACGTAATCCGAACTGTGTCGCGCACGGAAAAGCATCCCAACATTTATAATGGGGGACCCCTTGCCCTGTGATAGTCAGTTGACTACTATAGAAGAAACTTGCGTGCCGGATGAACTACTTTCGCATCCTTTGGGACGACCCGGACGATCCGGATGGCAACGTGCAACACGTTGCAGAACATGGACTGGAAATTGAGGATGTGGAAGAAGTGCTTGCCAACCCCGCAAGTGAGGGCGTGAGTGAATCAAGCGGACGGCCGTGCGTATGGGGCTACACCCTGGAAGACATCTACATCATTGTGATCTACGAGGAAATCGACGAAGACACGATTCGCGTCGTCACAGCGTATGACGTTCCTGAACCAGCTTAGGAAGGGTCGGCTGATGGCCAAACAATTTGAGCGAGAATTCCGAAAGCGTAAGTTAACACCAGAAGAAGTTGCTCGTGACGCAGACGTACGTCGGAAGGTAACAGGGGAGTTTCCACGAGCGGGTCCCAACGCGTCAAAGGCTCCACAATCGCTGAGCGAAGCGTTGAAGCAGGCGATCCGCGATAGCGACGATACGGAATATCAAATTGCCCAGCGAGCTGGCGTTTCCCAGATCGTAATTTCCCGATTTCTCTCGGGCGAGCGAGATATTCGCATGGCAACGGCGGATAAGCTGGCCAACTCGCTTGGTTTAAGACTCGGCGTTGAAACGTAGGATGGCCGAGAAATGGGGACAGGTCATGCTCTGCATGACAGACGTTTAGCTGTCGGTCGGCGTCGCCCAGTGCCCTTGGCGATACGTGCGCTCGAGCAAGTCGTTGGCCTGTTCGTCGTCCACGAAACGTTCGTTTTCGGGGTCGAAGTGGAGGGCGCGCCCCAGTCCAGTAGCGATGTTGCCCAAGTGGCACACGGATGCTGTCAGATGAGCGATTTCGGCATCGGCGCTAGGAAGTCGACCATTTCGGATCGATTCGATGAAATTTGCCACGTGGCTCTCCGTGCTCGTTGGCTCGAGCGGAACATCGACCTGATGCCGCTTATTGCGCTCGAGGAGGACTTCCAGTTTGCCGCGACGTGACAGAAACAGCTGACCTTCGGATCCGTAGTACTCGACACCGCTATCACAGTTGTGGGGATAGTTGGTCGACCACAGCCGTTGCTCGTAAATGAGCAATTTCTTGTTTTCCGTTCCTTCGGACGCATACTCGAAGCATACGTACTGCGTATCGGGAAATGGCGATCCGTTGTGATACAGATATCTTCCACCAGCCCCGGAGATAAACGAAGGATGCGTATCGACTCCCAGGCCCCAGCGGGCATAGTCGAGATCGTGAATGCCGTCATTGCCGATTTCGCCCGTGCCGAACTCCGGTTGCCAGTTCCAACCGGAGAAAAATGAATCGTGGTAGGGCACCGGGGGTACCGGCCCGAGCCACTTCTCGTAGTCGAGCGCGGCGGGTGGAGTGGTCTTCTTCCCGCGACCGACGCCCGAGCGGCGCTGTATGTTCCAGGCCTTGGCCTCAAGCACCTCGCCAATGATCCCTTCGCGGAGCAATTGCATACCCGCCAACATCGTCGACGTACTACGGGCCTGGGTTCCGTGCTGAACGACCCGTTTGTTCCGTCGGGCCGCTTCTACCATCATTCGGCCCTCGCGGACGTTGTGCGAACACGGCTTTTCGACATACACATGCTTGCCGGCTTCACAGGCCACAATGGTACCCGGCGCATGCCATTGGACGGGGGTCGCATTGATGATCGCGTCAACGGACTTGTCGTCCAAGAGCCTTCGAAAGTCGCGGACCGCCTTGGCCTGGGGGTGGTCCTTGGCCGCATTGGCCAGACGGTCTTGGTGGCAATCGACCAGGTAAGCGAGTTCCACGTCGTCGCGGTCTGCAAAGAGACCCGCCAAGTAACGGCCGCGGCCGCCGCAGCCAACCAATGCGACACGCAGGCGCTCGTTTGCCCCGGCGGCGCGTGCGCGGGAAGTACCGACGGTTGTGGCAGCTGCGAATCCTGCGACACCTAACGACGCATCCTGCAAGAAATGACGTCGATGGGGGTTAGTTGTGTCTGACATGCGGCTTCTCCTGATCGAATCAGAGCCCGAATTCCTTGAATCGCTGTTTCAGAAAAGTAATGTCTTTCTTCAGCCATTGATTGATCTCATCCAGTCCCATGGTCGGATTGCGGTCGCCGTGTTCAGCTCCCCCCAGATTGTATTCGTAATGGATGGAAACTGGTGCCTTGATATGGAGTGACTTGTACAATCCAAAATACTTGTCGAAGTCGACCATCCCCTCTCCCAGAGGAACATTTTTTATCCCCCACTGTCCCTCCTCATTTTTGTGCCAGATGAAGTCCTTGATATCTGCGGTTTGGATCCACGGGGCCAGCAATTTCATGCCGAGTGGCCAGGAGATTCCACCTTCAACAGTGGCATGACGGATATCGTACTGCACACCAAAATATTCCGGTTCAAGGTCTTTCAACAGATGGTACAGGTCCCATACAGGCGCTCCCACACCATCTCCAGAATGGTTCTGGTAGTTACCGCTTACCCCGAATTCCCTATTCAGTTTTTCCAGCTTTTCGAAAGTCGATTTATGCTGATCCAGGTTTTCAGCCATCGTTTTTTTAGGGTCATATTTCAACCATCCCATCCTGTAATACCGGATGCCCAATTCTGCCATGGTTCTCAGGATAGGTCGGGTAAAAGGATCATCCGCATCAGGGATGGCTGTGCTGATCATGTTGGACCCAACACCTGCATTGCGCAAAGCCTTCATCACCCTGGGCAGGTCCTTTTCAACATTCTCTGGCAGCACCTGGCCGCGGGGCCGCACGGTCAGATCCGCACCGTCAAATCCATTTTCAGCAACCACTTCAGCCATCTTGTTGTAATCAAGAAACTGCAGACATTTGGTGAATAGATGTATGGGACGTGCCGGGCTCGCACTGTGATGATTCGGAGCAGCCAATAAGGTACCTCCTAAGGATACTCCAGCAGCAGCGGCCGAACCCGTTTTGATAAATGTTCTTCTATCCATCATGCTTTGTTTTGGAAATTAAGTGATAGGGATTCTAATACCCGCTGACCCTGATTTTAGACGCCAAGTGGAGTCTTATTCAAGCGTGTTGAGCAGGTTGGGTTGCGTGAACTCGCCTCACACAGGTCCGTGATGGCAGTTAGCTGTGGCAGGCATTAAGTTGCCTCCGATCGTCTCACTCAGCCAATTAATATCCGAGACCGCGGATCGGAGGTGGGTCTTGATGCCCGCACAGATCGCAAACCGCAGCTCACTCGAGGAATTGGAAGGCGAAAAGCTTCATGGATCTCATCACAAACCGCAGGCGCACAGGTTTGCCCGCAAGTTCCGAGACGTCGTCCCGCCCCTGCCAGGTTACAGGCTTCCGCACTGAATTGCCGCGAATCGTATCACAGGCGTTCAGGTCATACCCGGGGATAGGGGTTCCTCGTTCAGATAGTATCTCCACCTGCAACCACCCGCCTGCGCTCCCGTCCAGATTGAGCTCGAGACGCCGCCCGGCGAAAGTCAACAGAGGGGTGGTGAATTCGCCTCCATCGTAGGAAGCGTCCGCGGAAACGAAACCATCCCGCCGAAATCGAGCGCGGAATACGCCGCTGTCGAAGGAGCCGGTATTCGGATGGGCACCTTTCTCAGTCACACCAATCCCGTTGTAATAGATCCACAATTCGTCGCCGACCGGGATGAGCCATGGATTCGCAAGGATCATACCCGCCGAAGCTGTTCCATCAGGCCCCAGCCGCAGGAACGGCTCCCTCTCGGGCGGCTGCCACCAGTTCAAGAGGTCGCGACTCGTAGCAAGCCGGACATCCTGGTTGCGAGGGAACTTATCTTCTTCCCAGTGATAATAGGCAGTCGGCAGGAGGACATAAGCATTGGGAACACCAGGCACCTTCATGCCGCCAGGAACGTAGTAGTCCACGACCGGACGATGCCTGGGAGGACCACCCGGAACCGGAGCATGCTCGTCCCGCTGGTCTGCCGCGAACACCTCTTTCACCAGCGTCCAGTTACGGAAATCATCTGAAGTGATGAGTCCCACGGAGGTAGTCCTTCCCCTGCCTGGAGGGCGCTTCTTGATCCGCACGAACCCGACGTACTTGTTCAGGTCCGGATCCCAAAAGGG
>Ga0310123_10001714_pt1 | contig 18016 bp, 26 predicted proteins | sample CB6_AW_1057_MG_FD_203505 | JGI IMG/M metagenome (GOLD analysis project Ga0310123, IMG submission 203505) | Marine microbial communities from Western Arctic Ocean, Canada - CB6_AW_1057 | ecosystem: Environmental > Aquatic > Marine > Oceanic | place: Canada: Western Arctic Ocean | collected... | reverse complement strand
CACAAAGTTGTTTTTGGTACCGAATATGGCACTAAAATGACTTGTGACGAGATACAAGAAATATTTAAATCTGGTGGATTTATTATTGATGTACGAAATCCAGTAGATTATCTATCTGGAGGAAGATTACATAATTCGACTAATGTGCCTGAGAGCAACCTTGTTTCTTGGGTACGTGACCACAAAGACATAACAGAACATACACCAATTCTTGTGTATTCTAATAAGGGCAATCTCGCCCAAACCGCGGCGCGGGACTTAAATGACTACGGTTATAAAAACGTAACAAACATTGGTACCCATAAGTGGTACCCTATGTGTAGTTAATTTTCATTATAAATACGACTTAGAGAATAAGGAGTATTGATTTTATGATAATAATAAATGTGCAGTGTGACGAATGTCAGGCGACTTGCACAATCGAACACGACCTAGACGATGAATTATATACTATAGAAGTATGTCCATTTTGTTCTTCTAAGAATGTTGACATTGATATTGATGAAGAGTTTTAAAAATGATTGTTGGTATAGATTATTCTATGACATCACCCGCAGTGTGTTGTTGTCCGGCACCATTCCACTACAGCAAATGTTCTTTTATGTTCATCACGGGCAAAAAGAAATTGGCCCATCGGTACACGCCGAAAATTCATGGCCTTCCCCTCTACGAATTTAAAACCCCACCCTACGAATATCAGATTCACTGGAAAGACAATCTAGACCGATTTACTAAACTTGCGGATATGACCGTTGCGTGGATTTTAGAACAACCGACAGCCATATTGATGCGAAATTATGTCGGTATAGAAGGTTATGCGTTCGGTGCCAAGGGGCAGGTGTTTAATATAGGCGAGAACACTGGTATCCTCAAGTTGAAATTGCAAAAAGTGGCTCCAACCGTAAGCGTTTTCGCCCCCTCTGCAATAAAGAAGTTTGCAACAGGTAAAGGAAATGCTAATAAACTTTTAATGTACGAAGCATTTCTTGAAGAAACCGGTGACGATTTAGCCAAACTGTTTGGCCAAGACCCCTACAAAGGAGACAGTCCTGTCTCCGATATTATTGATTCTTATTATATAGCGAAATACAGAGACCAAAACTCATAAATATCTATATGAGTGATATTCTTAAATATGTACCGGTATCTATCCCTAATGGCTTAGTCATAGATTTTGGTTTGCCTACAAGTGCAGGCAATATGCTTCTGACAGAAATTGTCACAGGTTCAGTCGGTGCATTGGAAGCCACAGACAAAGCGAATAAACTCGCGGTATCTGTAGGACCGTATCAACTAGCAAACTCCCCCGAAAATCTAGCAATTATTCGCCTCTTCTTCTCTGGCGAAGGTGCCGCCGCAGGCGTGACTGTATCAGAATTTGAAGAATACTTTACCGGTGAAATCTACGAGGTTGTTACGAATGTTTCGGTACTTAGTTCTTTTGTAGAAAAATATTATGAAATATCTACGTTTGATAAGCAATCCTTACTAGGCAAAGACTTTCTTACCTATACTCATAAAACAGTACGGAGCCCTCTTAATTTTGCTGAAAGTCACGGCACAGTATCAGACCCATCTAAAGACTTAGACGGAGTCCCTTATATTGATTTATCTTGGCATCCTATTTACACAGGTCATTGTACAGACCCGGCTTATACTAATCAAACTGATTGCGAGAATTCTACAATGTGGGGATATTGTAGAGAGTTGTTAACAACTCCAGCCCATTGTTCTGACCCGTTATTACTTACTCAACCAACCTGTATTTGGACAGGATGTTCTGACCCACAATTTACAAATCCTACTGATTGCCAAGCCTCAGGATGTTCTGACGGAATATCAGCAAACCCAACTTCTTGTGCGGCGGCTGGCGAGACTTGGACTTATCCTTCAGTGTGGACAAATTCTTCTACGTGGTATCCTTTAGTGACAGAACAAATAGGTCCTGTTATGTGTGTCAGGAAGAATGACGAAGAACTAGGGCTTATGGAAGTTCAATTTAATCCATCAAGTGTGGGTTCTCATTGTCTAGGTTCTGGTGGAAACAATGGTGGAAAATGCAAATACTCGGTGACCAATGATGAGACTGCAAATTGGATTTGGTATAATTCAAGTGCTACTAAAGAATGGTGTATGGAAACAACCCAGACAGTGGGTGGATGGAATCACTTATTCTGGGCTTGGTTCGAGGATGATAATGTTTTTAATTCAGTAGACAACAACTGGCTTCCTTCAACATCCACTTCGAGTATGTGGCAACATTACAATCTAATGACTTCCTATGCACCACATATCGTTCCGGGAAAACATTTAGAGCATACAAATAATTCAATAAGAATTCTTACTACTGATAATCATAATGGTTATGGAGATTTTGCGGATGTCGGACAATCTATTCATCCGTGGTGGATTACAAGCACATTTGATTTTGAAGACCCAGTTCCTGATTATGCTCCTACTTCTGTTACGACTTATGAATGTTCAGACACAACTGATACCTGTTCGGATGGAGTAATGATTACACAGGCGGCTTGTGAGGCCGTTCCTGCTACTTGGACAGTAGTAACACATACTAATGAAACAGATTGCGTAAATGCAGGCTTTACGTGGGATGGAACAACTGTAACAACGTGGAATACAGTATGGAATACATACGAACACGAGGTCAAAATAGACCCAGATTATTATGTACAAACAGGATTTCCGCCACACGCATTTACTGTTAATACTACATATTCTCAGCCTCAAGGAATGTTCGGATATAGTGACCCTGCAAACACCGCGAATGCCCCATTGATACGTTGGTTAGCACCGCAACAAAATTATTATGTGACGTATAGAAATTTCGGTACTCCAGACAGATATAAAATATATCGTGCGCCTGCTTGGAAAAATGGTGTATGGTACACAGGTTCAGATTATGCCCTTGGTATATGGACATTATGTGGTGAAGAGCCTCATACTTCAGATAATGGATATATGTATTTTTCTGATTCCAAACAAGACTTATTGAGAGGCGGCACGAGAAAGCAACAACACGTTTATTATAAAGTTACGGCAGAATGGGACAAATGGGAATGGAAACAAGGGATAGATTATACTAGATGGAGAATTAGTCCGGCTAATTGGGACCCTGCTTATAATAGTAATAATTCATTTTCAACTTTGTACAATGCAGGCTACGGTTACTGCTCCGATGGAAGTAATATGGGCTACTCCAGTTGTATAAATTATGGCTGGTGTAACGGCGGTGGCTCTAACGGACAGGGAAATAGTGGCTACGATGGGAATCCGAGCGGTTGTACATCCACAGGTAGTGGTAGTTGGAATAATGGTAACTGCGGTGGTGGTTGGAGCAATGGAGAGTGGCATTGTGATGGAAGCGGTGATGACGGTTATGCAGGAAACGACCAAGGTGAGTGTGATGATGATGAAGGAAATTGGGTACAGTGTCAAAGCAGTTCTTGGGGAAATTACACATATCAATATGCAGGATACACTTGGGAAACTAACGCCGTTGACTGGTCTTTTGATGCACAGGCAGTAATAATTGATGATAATACAAATAGGCGGTCACATAGAATAAAAGGATATTTTAAAGCACCATCGACAGAAACGTATACATTCAGAGTAGTAGGAGATGACTCCATCTATTTGTGGATAGGGACAACGAGCCAGACTCCAACACAAGTTGAGCAAAGTGTTACAACAAGCAACTGGATAGCGGCGGCTCCCGGTTCTCACGGAGACGTTAGCAACTCTGGGACAATAAGTATGATAGAAGGTGAAATATATCCCCTTGTCTTATATAATGGGAATCACGGTGGGCCAGGTACTTGTCATATGTATTGGTCTACTCCTACGATAGCAGAAATATCAAATGGCACAGATAAATTCCACAAAGAACTATCCTTTCATACAAATGACGGACAGGACAATGTGGAAGGGCATCCAAGTTCAGAAATATGGAGTTGGTTCGACACTTAAAATAACGCTTGACAACGCCGAGCAAATAGAGTATAATATTACTAATAAATAGGAGTGTATATGTATATCGAAGTATGGCAATTATGGTCCCTCGGCTTTCTAGTTGTAGCCGCCTGGTTCTCTTACAAGGCCGGATGGAAAGAAGGGTTTCGTAATGGTATGGAATATGTCATTTTTGATTTACACGCTAGGCACCTCATCTCTAAACACGAGGACGAGGAGACAGGCGAATTGACGGTAAGTAGATATGATGGAAAACCAGAAGAAGAACAAAACGGAAACGATTGATTGCGACCCAGCCACTGGCTGTTGCGACCCGGTCGATACGATAGGCAACAATGTCTACACAAATACCAACGGGTCCTCGGGCCCAAGCGACCATATGAAGGAATTAATAGAGAAAAAAGACAATAGAATCAAAGAGTTAAAAAAGTTGAAAATAGTTCAAAAAAAGTGAAAAAAAGACTTGACAGGAGGGCGTCCATAGCGTATAATATACATATAGAATGAGAAATGAGACAGACAAATGACGAAATACTACTTTTATGTTGCCGCTTTTTTGACGTTCATTTTTATGATTAGTGTATAATTGAGGAAGAATATGAATACCGTAATGACCGCTGAAATGACCGATTTGCTTGAAAATATCAAGTCAGATTATATGTTCAAAGGCTCTACTGAAGCCGTGAAGGTCGATATGACCAAGGAATTCAATGATAATTTGTCGTACTCCGTCGGCTCGAAATATATCAAAGTGATGACCAAGTCGTCGGTTTGGGGTTTCGTAGTTAATACCGATAACGACAAAAAGTTCAAAAAGGGTGACATTCTCAAAGCCGCAGGATACAATGCTCCAGCACGTAATAAGCCACGCGGAAACATCGTTGATGGTGGATACACAGTTCGCTGGACAGGCCCACTTTACCTATAATCAAAAAGGAGTTGACAAACCCAGAAATTTAGAGTATAATAAGTATATAGAATAACAGCAGAGGAGATAGTATGATGTATAAGATTCTTATGATTGAAGAGAATGCTGAGAAAGAAATGTCAAGAGAGCAAGTGGTAGAATTGCTCCGAAATGACGTAGCAGAAGTCAATTTTACCAAGTCCGATGGGTCAGACAGAGTTATGTCCTGTACCCTACTTGCGGAAGTTCTTTCGCAACGAGTTCCCGACACAGGCGTGTCAACGAAGCCTCCTAAGAAGGCACCCAATCCACACACAGTAGCAGTATATGATTTAGAAGCCGATGGCTGGCGTTCTTTCAGACTTGATTCTGTAAAATCTATTGGGTTTCCCAATAGCATATTCACTGAGGAAGGCATTACATATCCAACATTTGAATAATTTATTATGACAATGCGAAAGAATGATGTAAAGGTTCTTAGCGAAATTGAACACGTCCTGCATCGCCCCGGAATGTATGTTGGTGACACCACCGTAGGAAGTCATCACAAATGGGTTATGCAGGACGGGTCAATCGTTAAGAAGGAAGTTAAGATTGTACCAGCGTTCCTGAAACTATTTGATGAGGTTATATCGAATAGCATAGACGAGGGATTCAGGACGAATTTCAAATTCGCCAATGAAATCAAAGTCTATCTAGAGGACAATGGTAAAATCACCGTGACCGATAATGGTCGAGGTATTCCAGTAGTCGAATCCCTTGACGAACCCGGCGTCACCCAAGCAGAACAAGCCTTCATTAATCTAAGAGCGGGTGCAAACTTTGACGATGATGGACACGTATCTATCGGTACTCACGGTCTCGGCGCCACTCTTGTAAACATTCTATCAAAGAAATTTATCGCTCACACCGATGATGGGAAGAAACACTTCCGTCTCCATTGTACTCATAATCTAAGTGAGTATGATACAGAGATAACGAAATCAAAGGGAGAGATAGGTACAACCGTTTCGTATTTCGCAGACTTTGACCGTCTCGGAATGAAATCAGTTGATGAGGACCACAAAGGACTTATTGAAAAACGAGTTCACGACCTCGCAGTATGCTTTCCTAAAATCAGATTCAAATATAACGGCCGAGTTGTTCAAGCAGGCACGTTCAAACAATACCTAAAAAAACTCGGAGATACTTATGAAGTTCTTGAAACCCCTAAATTTAAAGTTGCAGTATTACCAGCAGAGAGTATGGGTACCATTAGTTTTATCAATGGCATTGATACCTTCGGCGGCGGTGTTCATATTGATATTGTGTCTAGTGATATCGCTTGGGCTCTGAAAGATGCAATCAAAAGAAAATTCAGATTAACTATTCGCCCTGCCGATATCAAAAATCGATTGTTGTTTGTTGTACTCACGAATTCAATTGGTGACCCGAAATTTGATAGTCAGACCAAAGAGCGATTGACCAACAATGCTAATGAGATAAAGCCAGTCTTTGATGGCGTGACCGAAGAAAAATTCATTGGTCGCATTATGCGAAACGAGGAGTTGATTCAGCCTATCATCGAGGCTCTGTTACTCAAGCAACAGTTGGCCGAGGCACGTAACTTACGTAAAGCAAACAAAGACGCCAGAAAGAAAAAGGTAGCGAGTCATATCTCTGCATCAAGCAAAAATCCAGATGATAAGATTCTGTTTATCACAGAGGGACAATCAGCGATATCCAATCTGATTAATGTCCGTAAGACAGATATTCACGGTGGATTCCCATTGCGTGGTAAAGTGCGTAATGTGAGAGAACTGAAACCGACTGAGATTATGAAGAATAAGGAACTATCAGAGTTGATGTCCATTATTGGATTAGAACTGGGTGAACCAGCAGAAGATTTGAATTATGGACAGATTGGCATTCTAGCGGATGCCGATTTTGATGGATTCTCTATCGCCGCCCTACTCGTCAACTTCTTCTCTAACTGGAAAGAACTATTCGAGGAAGAGCGGGTGCTACTGATTAAGTCTCCTATCGTGATTGCCAAGAAGGGCAAATCAGTCAAAAGATTCTATGACCTTCGAGATTTCGATGAGGCGAAACTTGACACGAGTTGGAAAATAGAGTATAATAAGGGGTTAGGTAGTTTATCAGTCGATGAATATGATTTGATGATTAATGACCCAGTGACAGAGGTACTTGAATACGACAGTGGAGCGGATTCTTCACTCGAAACCGCATTCGGAAAGAATCCTCTTCCGAGAAAACAATGGTTAATGGTATGAATATAACTGAACTGATTGACGGACAATACAAAGACTACAGCAAATACGTCCTGTATAGCCGAGCAATTCCTCATATGATTGATGGTCTAAAACCATCACAGAGGAAAATCCTCTATACCGCATTAAAGACCGCAAAACATGGCCGCCTCAAAACTGCCTCGTTAAGTGGCAATACGATATCATCCGCGAATTATCATCACGGCGATGCTTCATTGAATGAAGCAATTACCAAAATGGTCCAGTCTCACTCGAATAATATACCATTATTAGAGGGTGAGGGAAGTTTCGGGTCGAGATTGGTACCAGATGCCGCGGCACCACGATACACGTATGTCAAAATGAGCGAAAATTTTGATAAGTATTTTGCTGACACAATGGTTGCTGATAAGAGCATTGACCCAGAGGACCCAGAACCAGCATTCTATCTTCCTATCATCCCGTGGGTGCTAGTGAATGGAATCAAAGGAATTGCCGTTGGGTTTGCTACTGAGATTCAGCCGAGAAATCCACAAGAGATTGCTGACTTATGTCGCTTGTATCTTGACGGATATGATATAGACCTCGAAGAACCACCGCTCCCATTTTATCCAGAATTCTCTGGTCGAGTGTATGTGGAAAATGATGCCACATATTGTGAAGGAAAAGCGACCATTTCTGGCTCAACCAAATTACAAATCACAGAAGTTCCAATCGGATTCACTCGTGAAACATATGTTCAGGTATTGGACAGATTGGAAGATGCTGGCAAGATTGTATCGTATATCGATAAATGCGACAAAACAGGATTCAAATTTGATGTTACTCTGAAACGTGGTAAGAAACCTACTGGCTCTGGCATAGTAGCAATGTTCCAGTTGAAGAAAAAGATTAACGAGAATATGACGGTTATCAATCACGATGGAAAATTGAAAGTCTATGATTCTCCGATTGATATCATCAAGGATTTTTGTGACTATCGCATCAAGAAATATGTTGAACGATATGAGTGGCTGATTAAAGAAGGCAAGTCAGACCTCGGTACCATTCAAGCCAAAATCCAGTTTATTGAGATGATACTCAATGGAACCCTAGATTTTAAGAATAAAAACCGAAAAAACATCATAAAAGACTTGACAAAGACCTTTGAATCTAGTATAATAGATATATTAATCAAAATGCCCATCTACTCCCTCTGTCAGGATGAGTTAGATAGGCTAAAGAAAGACGGTACTGCCCTCTACAAGCAGATAGAAAAATGGAAGATTATCAACACAACCAAAGAATTCATTAAGGAACTGAAAGGGCTCTGATATGGAATTCGTAAATGAGATAAACGAGAAAGAAAACAAGAAGCAGAAGCCGAAAGGACCTGTGAGTTCTCTTGAAATAGGATTCATCAGATACAAAAATGGCGATGTTAATTTCGAGTTAAAGGATGTTAAAGTCCGAGATGTCGATACTCTCCGAGAATTCTTTTGGGAGTTGGTAGACGAACTGGAGAAAAATAAGTGATATTAGTTGACTTCAATCAAGTTATGATTGGCTCCTTGATGATGAATGCCAAGACTCAAGGTGACATTTCTGAGGACTTGCTCAGACATATGATGCTGAATTCGTTACGTATGTACCGCAAACAGTTTAATAAGACATACGGCGAAATGGTCATATGCAATGACAGTAGACACTACTGGCGAAAAGATATATTCCGTCATTACAAAGCGGGCCGCAAAGAAGGTCGAGACAAATCACCGTTTGATTGGGAAATGATATTTGGTATCTTTGATAAAATCAAAGAAGAGTTACGAAGCAATTTTCCATATAAATTTATTGAAGTGATGGGAGCAGAAGCCGATGATATTATTGGTGTGATATGCAAGTATCACCATTCAAAAGAGCCAATGCTTATCTTGTCGAGTGACAAAGATTTTATTCAACTTCATAAGTATAAAGGAGTCAGACAGTATTCACCTATGCAGAAGAAATTTCTTAAACACGTATCACCCAAAGCGTATCTAAAAGAACACATTATTCGTGGTGATAGAGGTGATGGTATACCAAACTTTTTGAGTCCTTCTGATGCGTTTGTTGAAGGTATCAGACAGACTCCTATATCAAAAAAGAAAGTTGAAGTTTGGTTAACTCAATTACCAGAAGAGATTTGCACCAATGGCGATATGGGAGAAAGATGGGAACTTAACGATAAGTTAGTTAATCTCGATAGAATTCCACAGTTACTTGTGAACGATATTGAGAACGCCTACAAGAAAGAACCACGAGGCGCACGTAAAAAGTTATATGATTATTTCGTGATGAATAAGTTATCGCGGTTAACAGACGTTATAGGAGATTTTTAATATGAGCGATGAACCCAAGACTTTTGTATTTGTTACGGACACTAAGGAACAGTATGAGATTGTGGCGATGGACTTCAAAGACGCCTGTCAAGTATTTTCTCAAACGGGAGTTTCAATAAAGGACCTTCTGGCTGTTGAAGAGCATTCATTGCCAGCCGAGAATGACACAATACATTAATGACAACGGATGAAGAAGTACAAGGATTTATTGACTATTTTGGAGACCAGATACCCAACCCAGACCACTACCCACGTAGAGTTAAATGGTTAATCAAATGGTACAAGCATATTATTTTACCGAGACAAGAAAAACAGAGGAGAGAGAATGAAAGTCAGCGAAATATTACTGGAACTTGAATCAGATAATTCAAGACTGGTTAAAGAGGATATCCTTAGAAAGAACAAGGATAATCTATATCTACAGATGGTATTGAGGGCCGCATTGGACCCATATACACAATATCACCAGAGGAAAATTCCAGAATATGAGCGAAGAGATGACACCCAGCGACTCGATTGGGCTCTAGACGAGTTACGAGTTTTGACCTCTAGAGAGGTCACAGGTAATGACGCCATCAAGCGTCTAAGCAACATCTTAGGTCGAGTAGTAGAATCTGATGCTATGGTGATTAAACGTGTGGTGACGAAGGACCTGAAGTGTGGAGTGTCTATTGCGACAGTTAATAAGGTGTTTGGCAAAGGGTTTATCAAGACATATCCGTGTATGTTAGCGAGTGGGTTCAGTCAGAAGAGTTTCAAGGCCATCAAATATCCTGCTATGGTACAGACCAAAATGGATGGTATGAGAGCAAATATTATCATCGATGAAGAGGGTAAGGTTGATGTCCGTTCCCGAAATGGGAAACAGATTTCTCTCCACGGCCACTTTGATACGTTTGTGATGCAGATATTTCATAAGTCAGCGACCCTTGATAATTTGGATGATTTCCACGGTGCTGTTCTTGATGGTGAATTAGTCGTTCTTGATGAGAAGGAAGATAAGATATTAGATAGAAAGACTGGTAATGGAATCCTAAATAAAGCAGTAAAGGGAACTATTTCCAAAGAAGAGGCTAAACGAGTAAGAATGTTCTGTTGGGATATGATACCTCTAGAAGATTTCAAAAAAGAATATTGTGCGATAGCATATTTTGACCGTCTAGACGTTTTGGCAGAAAGAATGGATGATGTATGGAACGCTCAGGAAAAGATGCTAGTTCAGGTCCTACCTGCCGCCACGATAGGAAGTTACGAAGAAGCAGAAGTCGTATTTAAGGAGGCCCTAGAGACAGGACAAGAGGGAGTTATTGTAAAGAATGGTGATTCTCCTTGGGAAAATAAGCGTTCTAAATATCAAGTGAAGATGAAGGCTGAATTAGAAGCGGACCTTTTAGTAGAAGCAGTTAATGATGGTACTGGAAAATACGAAGGTCTAGTAGGTTCACTCTCTTGTACAACAAAGAATGGAAATCTTAAAGTCAATGTAGGGTCTGGCCTCACTGATGAAGATAGAAAGAAAGACCCAGACGAATTTATCGGAAAGATAGTTTCCGTTAAATACAATGAAAAGATTAAAGATAAGAGCAGTGATAATTGGTCATTGTTTTTGCCAATCTTTCAAGAACTTAGATTAGATAAATCTGAGGCAGATAACCTATAGAAAGTAGGAGTGATGGAAGTCCTAGTTAGAAATAACAATGTCGGAAAAGCGTGTCGAATCTTAAAAAAGAAACTACAAAAGGATGGATTTTTTAGAGAATTGAGGTTAAAAAATTATTATGAAAAACCAAGTGAAAAACGGCGAAGAGAGAAAAAAGAATCCATCAATCGTGTCGCTAAAGCCAAACGACTTAAAGACCAGAAAGAAGGTTTCTAAAATGGATATATACAGCGTAAAAAAAGAGGGTGGTAAAGTTATTGAACGAGGCTTCGATAAAAAGGTCGATGCTAAAGGCAAACGAGATGAACTTTGCAAAGGTGCTCACGATAAGTGGGCAAAGAAGGTGAAAGAGAATAAGGATTTGGCAAAGCCATTTCCATATATTGTAGTGAAGGGAAGGGAGCATCCGCTCTATCGTGGCTAAGATGAAATTGAATCCCTGGAAGATGGAATTATATGAAGAAAAGGACTGCCCCGAATGCGAATCAGAGAAGGGCAAGTGGGGAATAGTGGATTCTATTAGAGACATAAATAAAACGGATACCAAGGAACTTCAAAAGAGCCGCCTTGCTATTTGTAAGGAATGTGAACACAGCAAAGACTTATATAGTCGAGGCTGGATTAATTATTGTGACATTTGTGGATGTATGCTTAGAATGAAAACGAGACTAAAGAAGTCTAAATGTCCTATAGGAAAATGGTGAAATGGATTATCAATCAGCAGGTGTAGATTTACAAGACCAGAATATGTTCAATGCCAAACTCACGAGCAAGATGCCGTGGTTAGGTGGCTATGCTGGAGCATATGATATAGGAGATGATTATATCGTATCGGCAACAGATGGCGTTGGAACAAAAATAAAATTATATACTCAGAACAGAGATTGTCCTGATGTCAAGATTAAGAATCTTGGCCACGACCTTGTGTCGGCTGTGATGAATGATATTGTTTGCACTGGTGCAAGACCATTGTTTATGAATGACTATCTCTCAGTACACGATTTAAAATCAGGAGATGAGTATCTAGAATTGATGGATGGTATTAAAGAAGCCCTCTTGCAATGCGGTCCTAATGTACCTCTTATTGGTGGCGAGACTGCTATACTACCTGGTGACCACAAGAAGGGCGAATTCAATCTTGCTGGTTTTGGAGTTGGCGTTGTTAGTAAAAGAGAATTTATTGATGGCAGAGAAATCGAGGGTGGCGATATGATGATTGGTCTGAAGTCGTCTGGATTTCATTGTAATGGATATACCTTAATTAGAAAAGTTTGGGATAACATACGGGAAAAGGACAATGTTGTTACTGACAATATTTTGAAAAGCCTATTGGCTCCCTCACGAATTTATGTGACCTCTGTATTGGCAGTATTGAAAGAGCATTCTCCTGCTGTTAGGGGCATTGCTCATATCACTGGCGGTGGCAGAGACAATATTCTCAGACTTCTAGGAGAAGGATTTAATCTACGACCAAAATGGAGTAACGATTGGAGTCGCCCAGAAGAGTTTGATTGGATTCAAGACAAAGGGGATATATCAGACGAAGAGATGAAAAGAGTATTTAACGATGGTATTGGAATGATACTGGTTGTTGACCCAGATAAGGCTGTAAAAATTGTAGAGCAATTAACAACTCTTGGAGAATCTCCAATTATTTGTGGTCGAGTTGAAAAACGATTAGCCAAGGGCACAGATGCTATGAGAAAATCGAATGGAGAGACTGACCCGAACTGGGGTTCACCCACAGTATCGTTGGAATAAGTGATATAAATAAAAGGAATTTGTACGGATGTACAAATAGGAAATAGAATAGCAAATTGATATTCTATTAGATTTAATATAATGAAACGGAAGGTAAAAATGAAGAAATTCTTTATAGCAACAATTGTTGCATTATCCCTAGCGACGGCTGGGACCCTTAGTTTTGCTGAAGAGAGTGTTGAATCCAACTTAGGAATCAAGACTCTTACATTTGGCCAAATCGAAGGGGCATATCAGTATGATGGCGACCACAACTTTGTTACAGGTGGCGGAACTTATGGAGGAGTGAATGTAGAGCGAGATTTATCGGGTAACCGCTATTTCGGTACTCTATCAGGAGAACTCGATGAGAACCTAGACCTCACGGCAAGGGACGCTTTTATAGGCGTTGATTTTGGACCAGTTGAGTTATCTGTTGGTCGTATGCCTAGCATAGAAAGAAATGTTGCGGATGCAACTGTCAACATCTTTGAAGGAGCATATTTCGAAGGTGATGGGAGTTCTGGTCGTAACGGCAATCAAGCAAAGACAAAATTGGATTGGAAGGGTGTATCTCTAGTAGGTACGGCTGAATCGAATTCTGGCTTTGATAACCTAGATTCTTGGGGCACAGGTGCTTCTTATAAATTCAAGGGTGTCGGCTTGCTTGGAGCATATGCTAAAGATGACGTTACAGGTGTCAGCACCATTTTGGGTGGTAGCACTTATACTCTGAAAGGAGTTACCGTTGGTGGTACTTTTGCACGAGATTTTGATGCAGGCGTTACTACTGATACGTTGAGTTATGTTGCCTCATATGCACTTGGACAGAATGTCCTTAGAGGTGGATATCAGAACATCGAAGATGCTGATAATCAGTATATCTTGGAAGTGGCACATAATTTAGATGACAACTCAGCCGTATATGTTAACGGCATAAGCGGTGAGGACGAAGTTCTTACTGTAGGATTTAGATTCTCTTTTTAAGAGATTCTTATCAACCTAAAAAAGGAGGCCCCTTCGGGGGCCCCTTTCTTTCAGCGGGTATCGTATAGTGGCATTATCGAGCGTTGCCAACGCTCAGAGATGGGTTCGATTCCCTTTATCCGCTCCAAATTTAAATGATTATATTTGAATACCCAACGATTTTTATTTATCCTGGAATATTGCTGGCCATGATTTTGGCTAAATCATATATGTCCTAGAAACTCCCCATATATATTGTGGTCATATAAGGGATTCTTTCCACAAAATCTTGCCCTCATAAGTCACGGGCGCCGGGAGTTTTTAGGGCTTTGAATCTCCATTCATATGGACCATCTGCACGGTAGTAATTTTGTCCATTTGCTTCTCTAATTGATTCAACCGCATATTCTGTTCTGCATCATCAGGCAATGCTCCCAGTTCACCTCTTGGCCATCTAATACGAAATTCATTATTATGTTTAATGGATATATCCTGCATTGCCATATTGTGTTCTAAAAATGTAATTCTTTCTGTTACACTAAAATATCCTGTGATTGCCACTCCTGTGAACACGATTAATGCAATCAAATTTCTTAAAGGTATAGTAATTTCTGATTTATCGCTTACGTTCATTAATGTCCTGAACCTCCACAACCTCCACACATTCCTGTGCCGCCTTGTTCTTTGAATACATCTCGAAATTCAAATGTTGGACTTAATCCTGAAGTGACATAATCTACTGTTGCCCCATCCATAAATAGAGTCGCAATGGGGTCGATATAAAAATAAGGTGCTATTTCGGTGTCACGTTCTTCAACGGCGTCAACAAAGGTTAAACTATGACTCATACCTGAACAACCGGTTCCGTGAACATATGCTCGAATACCTATCATACCAGCCTCTACACTCATCGATTCGGCCTTTGCCATCGCCGCTTCGGTTACTGTAATATTCACTTAGGCTCCTACGGTAGGCTTCTTCTGCTGTTGCTGTTCGAAGGCATCAATATCTACCTTTGGCGGTGCCATATTATCTGGTCTAACAAACTTCTTCAGGTCTCTACCAGAAAAAATTAAGCAAGTGCTTCCTTGTCGAGTCTGAAGAATGGCTGCCGTGCCGGTTTCGGGATTTTCTACAACCATAATACCTGATTCAGGATTTTCCATAAACGTCATAGAAATATGGACTGCATAATCATCTGTTAATGCCTGTATCATTGATGTCAGAGTGGGAGTACAGAGTACCTGGTCCTGATATGGCATCGGTACAGCATCGGCAGGAGGCCCTGCTACTGAGGGTACAGCGACCATAAGGAGGCCCAGCCCAATTATTAAAGATTTCATCTTGGAATACTCGTTGTTGGTGGGTTATACTACGGAGAAACTGGTACCACATCCACAAGAGGATGTGGCCAGCGGGTTTTTAAAAGTGAATCCCTGCTCAAAAGCATCTGAATTAAAATCCAGTTGCATTCCCATAATATACATTTCAAACATTTGGTCAATCAATAACATATCGTCCACAACGATATCGGATAATCCTGGACTATCTTCAAAAGCCCATTCATATCCTAATCCAGCACATCCGCCACCGTGTACAGACAGGCGAACGAACTTTTTATCGTGTGACTCTCTTAGTTCGTTGAGTTTGTTAGACGCATTTTCTAATATCTGAATCATATATTTTTTCCTAAACGTGTTGCATTGCTATAACGATACAGCCGAGATTGAAGTTCGGTGGAATCCTTTGACCTTCGGCCTTGGCTGTATCGAAAAATTCTGTATGTCTCTTCTGACAGTCTTGATGACTATGAAAGGTTTCTATTATCTCACCGTGTTGAACTTGAATCGGTGAGGATTGTAAGTTTAATGTTATTACTACTAACATCCATATCATAAGTTACCTCTCTAAAGGGAGACTAAGATGTCTGTATGGCCTGTTCCTCGCCACTTAAATTCCTTTTTATCTATTTTGAATTCTTTGGGTGGCTTATCTTTATCAAAATACCTCGGTGCTGAAGTACCAGACCCCTCGGGCTGGATATTTACCGGTACCACATTTTTCCCATAAATTAATATACAACTAAATCCATTTTGAAAATGTTGCACAATGGAAAAGGTTGTACTCTCTGGGTTAAAGTAAATTAGAGTAGGAGCACCAACAACCTTACCGCCAGGTATTTGTATAATGCCATCCATTCTAACCATTGGCTTTTCGCCATATTTACCAGTTACTATGCCTAAAATTACTTCAGTAGGTCCACAATCAAACAATCCCGGCCATTTTTGAATTACAGGAGGTTTATTTGGAACCACGTTAGGCATTGTTCCATCTTTATTGGGAACGCTCTCACCAGGAGTTTCTTCAGTTAATGCTTTATCCTCGGCTGGAACTTTTGATGCTTCTGACAAAACAGGCCCATTCAGTAACATAGTACCGAATAAAACTGCAACGCAGAATGTAATAAACTTTTTCATTTGAATTCCCCTTCTATCTGTTTATTTATATGCGGGTGGTTCTGTTCATTTGGCCATCTTTTCATCTAACTATTTATAAAACTATTCTAAATCAACGGTTTATAACTGGTTATAAACTGCTTTGTAACCAGTTATAATAGGGAGGACTGTGTCTAAAATGTCACATAAGCAAATATTATCGTAAATATAAGTAAATTTAATGCAAAAAAGACTTGACAGGAGCCTCTCCATACAGTATAATAGTATCTATAAGATGATAAATATACATAGATGGAGAGGCCATAATGACTGATTTGACGATTAAGGGTGACGCCACCGATGTCGATGAAACTACTTTTGATTGGTTCAAAGACTTGTTGACCAACTCATATGCTGGTAAGAACAATTTCGTGAAGGACGTTCTCGGCCGGGCAGAGAAATTTGGCTCGGTGACTGCCAAGCAAATCGCCGCAGTCGCAAAGGTCGTTAAATCTGATGAGGCGTACGCCTTAAAGAATAAAGAACGCCTGGCCAGAATGACTCCGATGAAAGACGGTAAAGGCGAGGTCATCGGTGAAGTGATTTCACTCAAGCAACAGGAGAATAACTTCAATTACGGCCGTTCTTATATACATAAGATGCTGGTCGAGGATTTCAGAGGATATCGAGTTTTCGGTTCCGTTCCTAGTTTTTTGCTTGATGAAGAAGTTAAGGTAGGAGATTTTGTTAAGTTTGAGGCAAAACTGAGACAGAAAGAACTTGGATTCGGATTCTATTCGTATCCGAAGAATTCAGTGATTGTCGATGCAGATACTGCCAAAACCACGAAAGAGGCCTATTCAGCAATGAAGCCGAAGGCAAAAGATAAAGAAACCCTAGAGAAAGAAGAGGTCGCTGTAAAGAAGGCCGAAACCACACGAGAGTTAATGGATTTCCTTTCAGCGTGAATTGATTGATGTTTAAATGGTCAGTAATTATACTATTAATGCTTATATTACTCAATACCTGCGGACACGAACATAGCCGGATTGTTGAAGAATTATGTGAGTGGCGTGGACATTTGTGAGGTAAAAATGAAACCGCTAGGAAATGAAAAACAAAATTCTCTTAGTCGAACGGAAACTCTCCGCTTACGAAAAGCGGACAAGGCTAGAGGCAGGCAGAGAGGGAAGAAGGAATTGAATAAAGAATTGGCAGGTATGTCCAGTTTTATTATTGAAGATGATAATGTAAGGAGTGATTCATAATGACGAATTTATTGACAGACCTTGATAAGGTAGGTCTATTGGCAGACCTTGTTCCAAAGGATATGGATTTGCCGACTGGTCGCTTAACAGAAGTAAATATTTCTAATGTGTCCTGGTTGTGTCGTAATATTCAAGTACGCAATAGTGGGCACCCAGAAATTAAACAGACCTTGGCCAAACTTAATATGTTACGCCAGAAAATTGCCCTCGGGCAGATGACCTAGGAGAAGAGTATGACAATCAGAGCCAAAACAGAACCGACAGAATTAGTTATAGACTTAACTGGACCTGCTGGTAATGCCTTTAGTCTTATGGGCCAGGCGACAAGATTTGCTCGTCAGTTGGGCTTGAATGTTGATGACATAATGACCGAAATGAAGTCTGGTGATTATGAAAACCTAGTTGAAGTATTCGACCACCACTTCGGCGACTACGTGGTATTGG
>Ga0310123_10001712_pt1 | contig 18023 bp, 24 predicted proteins | sample CB6_AW_1057_MG_FD_203505 | JGI IMG/M metagenome (GOLD analysis project Ga0310123, IMG submission 203505) | Marine microbial communities from Western Arctic Ocean, Canada - CB6_AW_1057 | ecosystem: Environmental > Aquatic > Marine > Oceanic | place: Canada: Western Arctic Ocean | collected... | reverse complement strand
CGGCGTCGGTGGCGTCCCGGGCCCGCTTGAGGGCGGTGCGCAGCCGCGAGCGCTCCCCGCGATTCTTCTCGCGGGCCTTCTCGCTCAGGATCATGCGCTTCCGGGAGCTCTTGATGTTCGGCATCGTGCGGTCCTGGTTCGTCCTCGGCAGGAAACAAGAAAACATATGCAGGCCCTGGGATCCGTACAATGGGCGGTGCCCGCCGGTGCCGCGTGCGGGCGTCCCCGGCGAGGTCGCTCGGTGGCCCCGACCCGGAGTCCGGTCATAGCTTTCCGCCCACATGAAATACCTGCTCCTCGCCCCCATCCTCATCATGTCGATCGTGATCCACGAGGTGGCTCACGCCTGGCAGGCCAGGAGGGAGGGGGACGACACCGCGGAGCGGCTCGGCCGGATCACGCTCAATCCGATCCCGCACCTCGATCCGTTCGGCTCGGTCGTGCTCCCGGCGCTGCTGATCCTCTCGCAGTCGAGCATGTTCTTCGGCTGGGCCAAGCCGGTTCCGGTGGATCCATCGAACTTCCGCCACCTGAAGGCCGGCGATATCCGGGTTTCCCTGGCCGGGATCGTCTCGAACCTGCTCCTCGCGGTGCTCTTCACCCTGCTCGGCGCGGCGCTGATGGCAATCGGCGTCAACAGCGTGACGGTTGTCGGCATCATGGTGTGCAGGCTCGCGATCCTGGTGAACCTGATGCTGGCGTTCTTCAACCTGATTCCGATCCCACCGCTCGACGGGTCGCATGTGGTCTACCAGCTGCTCCCGCCCAGGCTGGCCGAGGCCTACCAGCAGGTCGGGCGCTACGGTTTCCTGATGATCCTCGCGCTCGTGTTCCTGTTTCGGGACGCGCTGCTGGTTCTCCTCGCTCCGGTGTTCGCGCTGTCCAACGCCGCCTTCTGGTTCATGCGCCTGTGGATCTGACGATCACGCGGAGCCCCTTGCTCGCGCGCGAGGAGTTCCTCCTCGTCGAGCTCGATCGCTTTCAGGGTCCGCTCGACCTGCTCCTCCATCTCATCCGCCAACAGGACCTGGATATCTTCGAGATCCCGATTGCCCGGATCACCGACCAGTTCCTGGCGGCAGTCCAGGGGATCAAGGCCGAGCAGCTCGATAGTGCGGGCGAGTTCCTCGAGATGGCGGCCACCCTGATCCGCATCAAGGCGCAGATGCTGCTGCCGCGCCACGAGGGCGAGGAGGATCAGGATCCGCGCGCCGAGCTGGTGCGCCGGCTGCTCGAGTACGAGCAGATCCGCGAGATCACGGGGCGGCTCAAGGCATCCGAGGCTGAGCGCGCGTGCCGCTTCGGGAAGGGATTCGTGCCTGCGCGACCCCGCCCGGCGCCCGCCGATACGCCGCTGGAGACAACCTGGGAGGAGGTCTTCCAGGCGGCACTCCTCGTCGAGGCCCCGGAGGCGATCGATCGCCGCCACCTCGTCACCCCGCGCACGGTCGCGATGGAGGACAAAGTGCTCCTGATCGCGCGCGCGCTCACCGAGGACGCCCGGGTCGAGTTCAGCAGACTGCTCAAGGGCTTCGAGGACAAGATGCACGGGGTGATGACGCTTCTGGCGGGGCTCGAGCTGGGGCGTCGGCGCGAGCTGTTCCTCCACCAGGTCGCGCCGTTCAGCGAGCTATGGCTCTACCGCCGTGGCAGCGAGGACGAGCCGCCGCCGCTGGAAACGGCCGGCGCGCCCGGGGAGCCCGAGGTCCCGCGCGGGGTCCGGCGGCGGCCGCGGTGGATGAGGCCGGAGGAGCCGGACTCGATCGACGAGCTGGCCGCGCTCGGAATCGAGGGCGACGCCGGAGCGGACGGCGTCTCCATGTCCGACACGGATCCCGACCCCGAGGACATCCGGGGCGTTGTGGGAGAGAAGACCACGAAGGGGGAGGGTTCGTCGTGAAGATCACGGAGATCGTGGAGGCGATCCTGTTCGCGAGCGACGCGCCGCTCAAGGCCGACGAGATCGCGCGTGCCGACGAGTCGCTCGATGAGGACGTGGTCGAGGAGGCGATCCGCGCGCTCCAGGCCGAGTACGGGGAGAGCGAGCGCGCCTTCCAGGTGGTCGAGCTGGCAGAGGGATTCCAGCTCCTCACGCGCGGCGAGTTCGCGCCCTATCTCGAGCGCTTCGACACGATTCCGCGCCCGTCCCGGCTCTCGGGGCCCGCGCTCGAGACGCTCGCCATCATCGCGTACCGGCAGCCGATCAGACGGATCGAGATCGAGTACGTGCGCGGGGTGGCGTGCGGCGGCGTGATCCGCACGCTCCAGGACCGCGGGCTGATCGATGTGATCGGACGGGCCGAAGGGCTCGGGCGCCCGCTGCTCTACGGTACCACCCAGCGCTTCCTCGATCACTTCGGCTTTCGCTCGATCGAGGACCTGCCGCGCCCCGAGGAGCTTCCGGTCGTGCTGCGGGAGCGGGTCCCGCTCGGGCCGCTGGAGGACGAGCTGCCAGTTCCGGAGGCGGCCTCCCGGGGCGAGCCGGAGCTCGCAGCGGCGCTTGCCCCTACGGACGGGCCGCTCGGCCCCGATCTGGAGGAGCCGGAGAGGAGGCGCTCCGATCCGTCCGCTCCGGAGGAGCAGCCGGCTCGGGAGTAGCGGGGCACGTGCGCATCCAGAAGCTCCTGTCGCGGGCGGGGGTCGCCTCCCGGCGCGCTGCCGAGACGCTGATGGGTGAAGGGCGCGTGCGCGTGAACGGGCGTGCGGTCACCACGCTCGGCGCGCAGGTAGATCCCGAGCGGGACGTGGTGGAGGTGGACGGCCTCCGGGTGCAGATGTCGCCCGTGCGCTGGATCGCCCTCCACAAGCCGGCCGGCATCCTGACCACCCGGGCGGATCCGCACGCCAAGTCCCAGGGATGGCGCACCGTCTACGACTTGCTCCCGGCCGAGCATGCGGCGCTCCGCTACGTGGGCCGGCTGGACCGCGACACCGAAGGCCTGCTCCTGTTCTCGAACGACGGTGAACTCGTGCACCGACTGACGCACCCCTCCTTCGGCGTCGAGCGGGAGTACCACGCCGGCGTGGTTGGCCATCCCACGGCGGCCGTGCTGCGCGCCCTGACCCGGAGCGTCGATCTGGAAGATGGTCCGGCGCGGGCGCTCCGCGCGCGTCGCCTCGAGGACGATGCGGAGGGAGGGGCGCTCGCGCTCGTGCTCGCGGAGGGGAGGAAGCGCGAGGTGCGCCGCCTGCTTGAGGCGGTGGGGCATCCGGTGCGCTGGCTCCGGCGCGTGCGCTTCGGGCCGATCCGGCTCGGCCGGCTTCCGCGGGGCGGCTGGCGCGAGCTCGCGCCCGAGGAGGTGCGTGCGCTCGAGCATGCGGCGGCCGGCGCGCCCGGCCCATGCGGGCGCTGATCGTCAGGGGCTTGGGGGATCCCCTGGCGGACCCTACCAGCCCTCGTCGCCGACCAGCGGAACGAAGCGACAGCCGAGCAGCGGCTCCCATTTCCAGCGCGCGCCGTCGCGCGTGACGGCGATCAGCTCCTGCACCTCCGGATCACCCACCGGGATGACCAACACGCCGCCTTCCGCCGAGAGCTGCTCCTTGAGCGCGGCCGGTACCGCGGGCGCGCCCGCCGTGACCAGGGTCCGATCGAAGGGTGCGTGCTCGGGCCAGCCCAGCGTGCCATCCCCCACGCGATAGTGCACGTTGCGGATGCCGAGCTCGTCCAGAACCTCGTGCGCCGTACCCTGGAGGTCTCCGATCCGCTCGATCGTGAAGACCTCGGCCGCGAGCCGCGCAAGCACCGCGGTCTGATAGCCGCTCCCAGTCCCCACCTCGAGCACGTGGTCGCCGGGCCGGACCCGCAGTGCCTCGGTCATGTAGGCGACCATGTACGGCTGCGAGATCGTCTGCCCGAGCTCGAGCGGGAGCGCTCGGTCCTCGTAGGCGTGCGCGCGCTCACTAGGCGGGACGAAGAAGTGGCGCGGGATCCGCGCCATCGCGTCGAGCACGCGAACGTCCTTGATGCCGCGACGGCGGAAGTCCTCCTCGACCATGCGGTCACGCGCGTGCTCCCAGGACTCTGCCATCCGAAAAGGATACCCGGAGCGGGCGAGAGGTGCCGACCCGAGCGCTCCGGTCCGGCGCGGTCCTAATCTTGCGCGCATGGCGCGCTTCCAGCCCGACCTGCCCAACCTCACCGTGCTCGAGCACCCGCTGATCGCGCACAAGCTCACGCACCTGCGGTGGCGCGGTACAGGCAAGAAGCTCTTCAAGGAGTTAGTTGACGAGATCGCGATGCTCATGACCTATGAGGTCACCCGCCATCTCGAGCTCGAGGACGTCGAGATCGAGACGCCGCTCGAGCGCATGACCGGCAAGCGGATTCGAGGTCGCAAGCTCGTCGTGGTGCCGATCCTGCGCGCCGGGCTCGGAATGGTCGACGGGATGGTGAAGCTCCTGCCCGGCGCGCGCATTGGACACCTGGGCTTGTACCGCGACGAGCGCACGCTCCGGCCCGTCGAGTATTACGCCAAGCTCCCCGATCCGCGCGGCCGTACGTTCGTCGTCGTGGATGCGACGCTGGCCACCGGTGGCTCCGCCGTCGCCGCCGTGCGGCTGCTCGTGGACCGTGGTGCCGCAGACGTTCGCTTCATGTGCTTGGTGGCCGGGCCCGAGGGCGTCCGGGCCATGCTTGCGGCGCACCCCTCCGTTCCCGTTTACGCTGCCGGCCTCGACCGTGAGCTGAACTAGAACGGCTACATCGTGCCGGGTGTGGGCGACGCGGGCGACCGTCTCTTCGGCACGCGTTGAAGATCTGGCCGGGCGCGCGCCCCGATGCGCTGATCATCCTCCAGTCCAGCGCCAAAGAAAGGAGCCCTGGATGCTCACGCACGAGCGGCTGTTGGAGCTCTACCGAGAGCTGGCGGGCACCCCCGCGCTCTCGATCTATATCGACGGCGACCAGCACGATCCGGCCGAGCGGAAGAAGTGGAGGTTGGAGCTGGAGGGGAGGTTGGCCGCGACGAGAAATGGGCTGGGGAACGGTGACCGGAACGCGTTCGACGCCGCCGAGCGGCGGGTGCTCGCCGAGCTGGCGGAGTTCGAGGCCTTCATCCCGGGCAAGGCGTACGTGGCGTTCGCGACCCCGGACCGACTCTGGTATGGACAGACCGTGAGCGTGAGCATGCCGCACCTGGTGCGGTGGGGAAGGGGGATCGCGGCCGCGCCCTACGTGCGTGGGCTCAAGCAGGAGCGTCCGGTGGTGGTCGTGCTGCTCGACAGCGCGCGCGCGCGGGTGTTCGTCTACCAGGACGGCTCCGTCCGCGAGATTGACGACCTGCGCGCGGACACGTTCGTGGGCGATCTGACGGATGTCGGCCAGAGCAAGCGCGGGGCGGTGACCACGGGCACGCGCGGTGAGACCTCCACTGACGCCGGGCAGCGGTATCACCAGGTGGCGACCCAGCGAATGGTCAAGGAGGTCGCGCGCGTGGTGGCGCAGCGCGCCGGGGATCACGGCTTCGTCGTGGTCGGCGGTACGGAGCAGGACAAGGGGCTGCGCGACGCGCTGCCCAAGAGCTTCGACGGCCGCGTCATGGTCGAGCCCTCGCTCGAGCTGCAGATGACCGCCGCTCAGGTGCGCTCGACGGTCGGCGATTGGGCGTCGGAATTGACCAAGCGCTGGCAGCTCGAGGAGGTGGAATTCCTCTTCGATCAGGCGCGGGCCGGACTGCGCGCAGCGATGGGCTACCGCAACGTCGAGAAGGTACTCGATGAGATGCGCATCGACACGCTGCTGCTCTCGCGCAGCCGCATGCGCACCGAGCTGGAAGACTCGGAGCGATTGATCGGGATGGCCTTCGCGGGCCGCGCGCACGTCGAGGAGGTATCCGGAGCGGCCGGGGATCGGCTCGACCGGGAGGCCGAGTGGATCGCGGCCCGGCTGCGCTTCCGGCTGCGGGCGCCCGGGAGTGGGCACCCCGACGAGATGGAGTCGCCGGCGGCGTAGGCGCGGGGCCCGCGCGGCGGAAAAGGTCCCGGAGCAGGGTGACCGGTCCGGAGGATCAGCCAGCGGAGGTTGATCGTCCCGAGCGTCCGAGCCAGGCGGTATCCGCCCGCGCGCCCCCGCACCCGACTCCACCAGCCGGAGCTCCCCGAGCATCGCCGCCACCTTGACCAGGTGGTGGTACGAGATCCCGTAGGCGCGGGAGATCTCGAGCACCGGTACGGGCCGCTCCTCGTGCACCCCCAGATAGAGGAGGGTGCGAGCGCTCGAGCAAGGAGCCGGACGGCCGGAACGGGATCATGCCCTGGGAGGCCGGCCTCAAGGGCACGGTTCTGGTCCAGCCCGGTGAGACGGTCAAGATCGCCGTACAGTTCACCGCGCGCTGCGGGCTCTTCCTCGTCCACTGCCACAACCTCGAGCACGAGGACGTGAGCATGATGGCGAACGTGATGGTGGAGTGCGAGGCTGGCCGGGCTCTATCTTCCCACCAGGCGGGGCCCGTAGCTCAGCCGGTCAGAGCAGCGGACTCATAATCCGACGGTCCCAGGTTCGATCCCTGGCGGGCCCACTCGGGGAGCCGGCACGTGCCGGCTCCCCGCAGGTCCTCTCCACGCGACCGCAGTCCCTACCGTCGATCTGGGCACCGGGAGCCCCGGTGCGGATCTCGCCGCCGTCCCGTTGCGCGTTGTGCTCGAGGTTCGTAGGCTACATAGTAATATACTTATATACTCCATCGAGCGCGCGCGCCGGCGGGCGCCCGTGCGTCCGTGACCGCTGCGGTCGAGCTCCTGCTCGGCGGCGGCATGGGACTCTTCCTGGGCCTGTTCGGCGGGGGCGGCTCGATCGTCGCCGTGCCGATCTTCGTGTACCTGCTCGGCTACGGCGTGAAGGAGGCGGTCGCGATGAGCCTCGTCGTGGTGGGGCTCACTAGCGCGATCGGCGCCGCCCGCGCCTGGCGCGCCGGGGACGTGCGACCGCGCTCCTACTCGGCTCGGTCGCGATGCTTGGTGCGTACGCGGGCGCGCGCGCGGCCGCTTTTTTGGCCGAGGCCGCGCAGCTGGGGCTGTTCGCGGCCGTGGTGCTGGTAGCGGGCGTCTCCGTGGCGCTCCTGCGGCGCGCGGGCGTGCGCAACCTCGAGGGGGCGCCCATCCGCATCCCGAAGAAGGATGCTGGGCGGGGGCGTGCGCTACCTCGCGGACGGGACCGTCTTCGGCGTGGGCTGGGCGCTCCCGGGCGCGAGCCCCGGGCCCTTGCTGGCGCTGGTCGGCAACGGCGTGACGGTGATGATGGTCGCGGTGCTGTCCACGCTGCTCGGAACCTGGACGTACGGATTTCTGCGGCCCCACCTGCCGCACTGAGCTGGAGGTTTCATGGGAAGGACGCCGTTGACCCCGCACCTGCTCGAGCTGATTGCCGAGCGCTTCAAGGCGCTTGGCGAGCCCACCAGGCTGCGCATCCTGGCCGTGCTCATGGACGGCACGCGCACGGTTGGCGAGCTCGTGGACGGCACCGGCCTCAGCCAGGCGAACGTCTCGAAGCACTTGCGGGTGCTCTACGGGCTCGGCTTCGTCGAGCGGCAACGGGATGGTCTTTACGTGCGCTACCGGCTCGCCGACGAGGACGTGTTCGCGCTCTGCGACCTGATGTGCGGCCGCATCGAGCGCGAGCACCTTCAGCGGGGACGCCTGATTCGCGCCTGACCGACAAACGCGGGGAGAAGGCACGATGCGGATCGCGATCGCGGTGGTGATGGCGCTGCATGGGATCGTCCACCTGGTGGGCTTCGCGGTGCCGTGGCGGCTCGCGGCACCTCCCGGAGGTGTCTACCTGGACAGCCTTTTCAACGGCAGGATCACGGTGGGCGAGGCCGGCATGCGCGCGGTCGGCGTGGTCTGGCTCCTCCTGGCGCTCGACTTCGTCGCGGTCGCGCTGGGCGCCGTGCTCGGCCGCGCTGGCTGGGTCCAGGCCGCGATCGGCGTCGCCCTCTTCTCTCTGATGTGGTGCATCGTGGGGTGGCCCGAAGCGCGGCTGGGAGCGCTGGTCGGGGGTGTGCGCATGGGTTGGCTTACGGAGAGCTGAGGCTCCGACACAGTAGTACTAGATCTGTCTCCCCGTTTCGGCCAAGGGCTCCTCCCCCGGGTTCATGTAGAGATCCTGCATGAGCCCGTGCTGCTTCTCGTAGAGCCGCCGGTAGAGCCCGTGCAGCGCCATCAGCTGCGCGTGCGTGCCGCGCTCGGCGATCTCCCCGTCGTCGAGCACCAGGATCTGGTCCGCGCTCCGGATGGTGGAGAGCCGGTGCGCGATCACGAACGTGGTGCGCCCCCGGCGAAGCGCCCTGAGCCCGTCCTGGATGAGCGCCTCGGCCTCGCTGTCGAGGCTGGAGGTGGCCTCGTCCAGGATGAGCACGCGCGGGTTGGCGAGGATCGCGCGCGCGATCCCCACCCGCTGCCGCTGCCCGCCGGAGAGCTTCACCCCGCGCTCGCCCACCACCGTGTCGTACTGCTGCTCGAAGCGCTTGACGAACTCGTCGCAGTGCGCGATCCTGGCCGCCCGCTGGATCTCCTCGTCGGTCGCGGTCGGGTGCGAGAACGCGATGTTCTCCCGGATGGTCCCGTCGAACAGGAAGTTGTCCTGCATCACGACGCCCAGGTACGTGCGGTAGTCGCGGAGCCGGACCCCGGTCAGGTCCTGACCGTCCACCAGCACGCGCCCCCGGAGCGGGCGGTAGAACGCCATCACGAGCCCAATCAGCGTGCTCTTCCCCGAGCCCGACGGTCCCACCAGCGCGGTGGTGGTGCCGGCCGGGGCCTGGAAGGAGATCCCCTTGAGCACGGGGGTGTCCGGTTTGTACTGGAACCAGACGTCCTCGAACACGACCTCGCCCCGCACGTCGCCGATCGGGCGACGGCGCGCGTCCTCCTCGTCCTCGGTGTGCACGCGCCGGAGCTCGTGGATGCGGTCGAGCCCGGCGAACGCCTCGGTGATCTGGGTCCCGATGTTGGAGATCTGGATGAGCGGGGAGACCATCACGCCCACGTAGAGCACGTAGCTGAACAGCTCGCCCGTCGTCATGGTGCCGGCCAGGATGGCGCGGCCGCCGAGCGCCAGGATCATCACCCCGATCCCGCCCACGATCACGGTCGAGATCGCGCCCACCGCGGACGTGCCCGTGATGGTGGAGGCGATGTTGCGGAAGAGCCGCTCCACGCCCTCCCCGAAGACCGCTTCCTCGCGCTCCTCGGCCACGTACGTCTTGACCAGCCGCACCCCGCCGAGCGTCTCGTTGAGCCGCCCCGTCACCTCGGCGTTGATCTCGCTCCGCCTCCGGAAGATGGGACGGAGCCTCTTGAACGCGATCGACATGGACGCGGCGAACACGAGCAGCAGCGCCACTGTCGCCAGGGTGAGCCGCGCGTTGAGCGAGAGCAGCACCACGAATGCGATCACGGCGGTGAGCAGGCCGCCGATCAGCTGCACGAGCCCTGTGCCGACCAGGTTCCGGATCCCCTCCGGGTCGGTCATGATGCGCGAGATTAGGACGCCGGTCTTGGTGGAGTCGAAGTAGCTCACGGGCAGCCGGAGCACGTGCGCCTGCACCTGCCGCCGCATCTTGGCGATCGCCCCCTGGGCTGCCACGCTCACCACCTGGGAGAGCCCGAACGAGGTCCCTGCCTGGATCAGCGCCGCCGTGGCTGCGACCAGCACCAGCGGCAGGAGGAGTTCCGGGCGCCCGCCGCCGATCACGTCGTCGATCAGGTACTTGGGGAGGGCGGGCAGGACGAGGCCGGCCAGCCGGTTCACGACCATCAGGCCGAGCCCCAGGGTCAGGCTCTTCCGGTGCTCGCGGATCAGGTGCCCGGCCTCGGCGCGCACGTTCGCGAGGTCGACCTGCGCGCGCCGGGAGGGGTCGGGGCCGCGGGCGGACCGATGGGGTCGGGTCCGTTCGGCGGAGTGGAGGAGTGCCAATTTTCCCTCGGTGCCGCTAAGTTTGGCCCGTCTTCGCGAGAGCGATCTCGACGAGCCCCACGAACATAGCGCGCACGATCCCACGGTGGCGATTGACTGCCGCGCGCCGGAACCGCGACGGAGAGTACCGGTGACCCCTGAAGAGCTGGCCGAAGAGCGAAAGGCTTCCGCGGAGAGGCGGCGTGCGCAGTTCGAGCGGGTCCGCAAGGCGAACCCTCCCGCGGAGCCTCAGGAGGTCCGGCGGCTCACGCGTGCGGAGCGTCTCAAGCTGAGCGACAACGAGTATGTCGCGCCCCCCGAGGGCTGAGCGCTCGACGGCTGAGCGCTCGGGGGTGGAGGCCGGAGCGGGGCCGACCGGACCCTACAGCCACACGCGTACCTCGCCGTCCACCTCTTCCACGGTGTAGCTCTCGATCGGATCGCTGACAGGCCCCGTCTCACCTGGCCGCTCCTGACGTCGAACTGCGCGCCGAGGGGCACTGCGCGGTCCCGCAGATGAGCACTCCGTCCGCCACCGAGGCGTCGCGGTGGGTGCATCGATCCTCGAACGCGGCCCAGCTGTGCTCGGTGCGCGCGACCGCGCTCCGCCTCCCGTCGATCTCGACCAGCTTGATCTGGTCGCGCTCCAGCTCGTCCCGCCACGGTCACGGGTGCGCCGGCCGTCCCGGAGAGCCGCTCGTGCTTCCACTCGCCGGCAGTCGCGTAGCGGTGGTCCACGCCGATCTGGTTGCGGCTGACGAGCGTGCCGCCCATCCATGCGCCCATCACGACCAGCACGGCGCCGGCCCCCTCGAGCGCGAGCACGACGGTCCCCGGATCAGCGCCCGGATCGCGCAGCAGCCAAGTGGTCGCGAACAGCACCGTCGCGCCCACGTTGGCCAGCGCGTGGTGGGTCGCCCGCTGCTTGCCCGAGCTTTCGGGCGGCGCGCTCCGCACGTAGTCCACCGCGCCGGAGGCGGCCGCGAGCAGCGCGGTCGCGATCCCGGCGAGCGAGAGATGCCTGCCGGTGGTCCAGAGGGGAGGTCGCCCGAGCGCAACTCCGGCGACGTCGAACGCCTGCGCTCCCAGGAGGAACGCGAGTGGGAAGGGCACCAGCATGGCGTGGATCGGATGCCCCTTGTAGCTGGCCGCCGTTCTCATCGGCGTGCTCCGTGCCCTGGTCGATCCCACGTCGGCTTCAACTTTCGTACCCGTGGCCGGTGCCGGACTCTCGCGCGGGCACGCCGGCACCTCCGCTCCCTGCAGGGGTGCTGATTGCCGGTACCGTCGACCCGCTCGTCCATCGCTCGCCACCGCGACCGCGTGCGCATACTGCTGTTGGGGCTGGTCCTGCTGGGGCTGATCGGGCTGCTGGCCGAGCTCACCCTGCTCGAGCACTACGCGTCCGTTTGGCAGGCCGTCCCGCTCGTGGCGCTGGGGCTCGCGCTGGGCAGCGCGCTCGCCGTGGCCCGCCGTCCTTCGCGGGGAAGCGTCCAGGCGCTCCGCCTCACCATGGCGCTGCTCGTGGTGACGGGAGCGCTCGGGATCTGGCTCCACTTCGACGAGAACCGTGGTTTCGAGCGGGAACTGAGCCCGGACACGGCCGGCCTCGCGCTAATCTGGATGGCGATGCGGGGCGCGACCCCGCTGCTGGCCCCGGGCGCCTTCGTGCAGCTCGGGCTGCTGGGGCTCATCGTCGGGTACGACCATCCCGCCCTGCGCCGTCCGGCGCGGCGCGAGGCGGTCAGCGTGGAGGAAGAGGAGCGATGAAGCAGGCGTCGAAGATCGTGAGCCTGGGCATGATGCTGGTCCTGGCGGCGTGCGGCGGAGCCGAGGAAGCGCCCGAAGCCGCTCCCGAGACGACCCCCGAGGCCGCTCCCGTCGCCACCGAGGGCTTCCTCGACCCAAACCGCGCGTCCGCCGGAGAGCTCGCCACCGTGCCGGCGCTCGATTCCGCCTCGGCCGCCGCGCTGGTGGCGGGGCGGCCATACGCCGACATGGTGGCCGTGAACGCGGCGCTGCCGGCGCGCCTGACCGAGCAGGAGCGCGATCAGCTGTTCACGCGCGTGTGGATGCCGCTCGACCTCAACAGCGCGAGCGAGGAGGAGATCCTGCTGATTCCGCGCGTGGGCCTCAACCTCGCGGAGGAATTCGAGGAGTACCGCCCGTACGACTCGATGGAGCGCTTCCGCCGCGAGATCGGGAAGTACGTCGACGAGGCCGAGGTCGCGCGGCTGGAGCGCTACGTCACGATCCGCTGAGCCGGATCATCGTGTCGCGTCCGAGCTCTGAGGTGGGGCGCGCCCTGACGCTGGCGCTGCTGGCCGGGTGCGCCCGGCCGGCTGCCGCGCAGGACGCGCTCGCCACCTGCTCACGGCCACCGCACGCGTGAGCGTGGAGAATCCGAGGGGTGAGGGCGAGGCGATCGCCCTCGACGTGCGCGTCTCGAATCTGGCCGGGCACAAGCTTCCGCCCGCGTATCCGTCGCGCCGGGCGTGGCTGCGCGTGCGCGATGCCGCCGGCTGCACGGTGTTCGAGTCGGGCGCGGTCCGGCCGGACGGCTCGATCGCGGGGAACGACAAGGACCTCGCGGCCGACCGGTGGCAGCCACACCACGATGTGATCCGGGAGGCCGGCCAGATTTAGGTCTACGAGTCCGTGATGGAGCACCACTCGGGCGGGCCGACCACGGGGCTCCTGAGAGCGGTCACGTACCTCAAGGACAACCGCCTGCTTCCGCGCGGCTTCGACCGGGACGCCGGGGGGCCGGACGTGGCCGTGCGCGGAGAGGCGGAGACGGACGCCGACTTCGTGGGAGGTGCGGACCGGGTGCGCTTCATGGTCGACGCCGGCGGCGCGACCGGCGAGCTCGAGGTGGTGGCGGAGCTGTGGTATCAGCCCGTCGGCTTCCGCTGGGCGCAGAATCTGTCGCTGTACGATGCGCCGGAGACGCGGGATCGGAAACAAACAATAGGCGGGCCTATGCCGTCCCATCAAGACGACGGCCCGGGCGACGCCGACCGATGCCATCAATCCTCCGGCGGGGGCTCCCGCCGGAGCTCCTTGACGCGGCCCCGGCGCCGCTTGGCCTCGAGCCGCCTCCGCTTGTCGGCGGCAGGCACCTTAGTGGGCACTCGGGGAGCCACACGCGCGTTTTTCCTCTCGAGCTTCCTGCGCAGCCGCCGGAGGGCGATCGCCTTGTTCCGGTGCTGGCTGCGCTCGTTCCGCGCGGTCGCCCGCACGCCGGTGGGCTCGTGCAGCAGCCGCACGCCGCTCTCCGTCCGGTTCTGGTGCTGCCCTCCCTTTCCCCCCGAGCGGAATGTCTCCACCCGGCACTGGCCGAGCAGGGCCTTGTCGCTCTCGGGGATGGGGAAGGGCGGAGATGGCTCGCTCATTTCTTCGTATATTTCTTGCAGCGTCCGTTCGGGCGCCGCCCCCCGAGCCACGGACGGCGCAGGATGATCTTCGACCGCATGGATGAGCGCCCAGGAGCCCGCCTGCTGCTGGTGCTTGCCTGTCTCGTGATCATCGTGGCCGGCCTCAAGGCGGCCTCCCCGATCCTCGTGCCGTTTGTGCTGGCGCTGTTTCTCGCCGTCGTGTCGATGCCGATCATGTTCGTCCTCCGGCGGATCGGACTGTGGGCGCCGCTCGCGATCAGCGCGACCATCCTGCTTAATCTCCTCGTCTTCGGGCTCATGATCCTCATGGGCACGAGCGCCCTGGGCGGCCTGAGGCTCAAGCTGCCGCGCTACCTGAGCCTGTTCCGGGGAATGTGGGGGCGGTGGCTGCTGGAGCTGGACGAGCGCGGTATCCCCGCGTCCACCTACCTGACGCTCGACCCGGTGGATCCGGCCCTGGTGCTCGGGCTGGTGGGGAGCGCCGTACAGGCGATCGCTCAGATCTTGGGAGTTTCCTTCATCATCGGCCTGATCATGTTCTTCATCCTGGCCGAGGCGACCGTGTTCCCCTTCAAGTTCCAAGCGATTCTGGGGGGGAATCGGCAGGGGCGCCTCCGCATCGCCCAGATCGTCAAGGAGATCCAGGTCTACCTGGGGCTCAAGTTCCTCATCAGCCTCGCCACGGGTGTGAGCGTGACCGTGCTGGCCCAGCTGGCCGCCCTGGACTTTCCAGTCCTGCTCGGGCTGATCGCCTTCGTCTTGAACTTCGTGCCCACGATCGGATCGATCATCGCAGCCATCCCCGCCGTCGTGCTGGCCCTCATCCTGCACGGTGAGGTGACCGCGCTGGTGGTGGCGCTCGGCTACTTCGGGATCAACACCGCGATCGGCAACATCCTGGACCCACAGATCATGGGACACCGCATGGGGCTCTCCACCCTGGTGGTCGTGCTCTCGTTGCTCTTCTGGGGGTGGCTCTGGGGGCCGATTGGGGCACTCCTCTCGGTGCCCCTGACCATGGTCATCAAGATCGCGCTCCAGAACGTCCCCGACCTACGCTGGATGGCGGTGCTGCTCGACAAGATCCCCCCACAGGCCCGAAGATCCAGCCAGGCGGGGGAGGTGCTGTACACCTCGCCAGGGACGGCGGAGGCTAGCGTTCCGGTGGTGCCCTCCGACGGTCCCAAGCAGGCGACGGGGTAATCATGCCGCGCGTCCCCTTCGATACGCTCCCCGACGACGCACGCCTCTGGATCTTCGGGGTCGAGCGTACGCTCGACGCGCGCGAGCGGACCGAGTTGCTGTCCGCCGTGGACGGATTCCTGGAGAGCTGGAAAGCGCACGGCTCGCCGCTGACCGCTGCCCGCCACCTCGAGCAGGACCGCTTCCTGATGGTGGCGGTGGATCAGGCGAGCATGCCCCCGTCGGGATGCTCGATCGACGCGATGGTGAACGTGCTCGCGGAGCTCGAGCGGCAGCTCGGCCTTTCCCTCGTGGGCCACGGCTGGGTCTACTGGCGCGACCGCTCCGGCGAGGTGCGGCGCGCCGACCGGGGCGGCTTCAAGCGGCTGGTGGAGGCCGGCGAGGTCGACGGCGACACCCCGGTGTTCGACACGACTCTCACCCGTCTCGGCGGGGTGCGCGACGGCGAATGGGAGCGACCGGCCCGTGCGAGCTGGCACGGCAGGACCTTCCTGAGGCCGGCCGGCCGGCCGCTGATCCGCTGATCCGCGGGGCCGACGGCGGCTGAGGGCGCTCGCCATGATGGCCGACGGCGCCGACAGCCAGCCGGGGGCACGCTTCCTCCATCTGCTCGCCAACCTGGTGATCGTGATCGCCGGGCTCAAACTGGCGGGGCCCATCCTGGTGCCGTTCGTGCTCGCCGCCTTCCTGGCGGTCGTGACCATGCCGGTCATGTTCGGGCTGCGCGTACGGGGCGTGCCCGCGCCCGCGGCGATCGGGCCGGCGGTGCTGCTCGACGCGCTCGTCTTCCTCTTGGTCATCCTGCTCATCACCAACTCGCTCTCGGGGCTGAACGAGCGGGTACCCGAGTACGTGCGGATCCTCCCGGGGAGGATCACGGAATGGGTGGCGGCGCTGCAGGCGCGCGGGATTCCGGCAGCCGACTATCTGCGGCTCGACCTGGACCCCGACCGCGTGCTGGGCGTGCTCACGCGGGCGCTCCGCCTCGTGGTCTCGCTGCTCTCGATGGCGCTGCTGGTGGGGATCATCCTGATCTTCATCCTGGCCGAGGCCACCAACCTGCCCTTCAAGTTCAAGGCGGTGCTCGGCAGGAGCCGAGGGCTGATCAACCTGCTGCGTGGGGTGAGCGAAGTGCAGGCCGGGGCGCCGGCGGCGCAAGCCTTTCCTGCACCGTAACATCCGGAATGGAGCGAGCCCCGGGAGGGGGATCCACCCGGGGCTCATGCGCTCGGACCTCACGGTCGGATTAGGCGAGGCGGACGACGTTGGCCGCGGCCGGGCCTTTGGGTCCATCCACCAAATCGAACTCCACCCGTTCCCCCTCCGCCCGGGTCTTGAACCCTTCCGCCTGGACGGCGCAGTAATGCACGAAGCAGTCGTGCTCCACCCCCTCCGCGGAGATGAACCCGAACCCCTTCGCGTCGTTGAACCACTTGACCGTCCCGCTCGTCCGCATCTCGGCTGCTCCATCCACGGTCCATGACAGGGGCACACTCCGGCAGCGACGATGAAGGGCTCCCGATCGCGCCTCAAGATTTCCAAGCCATGGCTGGGGGAGCGCCGCCTGCCCCGGTCTCTGTCCCCGGGGCGCGCCCTCCCGTCAGATTGGATGCTCGGCCGACCCCTCCAACCGTGAGGCCTCCCGTGGAGACCCGCACCGCTCCACCATCCTCACCCGCGCTCCCCGCCGGGGGCAGCTTCTTCGGGCACCCGCGTGGCCTCTCCACGCTCTTCTTCACCGAGATGTGGGAGCGCTTCAGCTACTACGGGATGCGGGCGCTGCTCATCCTCTACATGACCGCGGCGGTCGCGGGGGCGAACCCCGGGCTCGGGTGGCAGGAGGGGCAGGCGGGGGTGGTCTACGGGCTCTACACTTCGCTGGTCTACCTGCTCGCGCTCCCCGGCGGCTGGGTCGCCGACCGGCTGTGGGGGCAGCGCAAGGCGGTTTTCGTGGGCGGGTGCATCATCGCGCTCGGCCACTTCACGCTGGCGGGCCCGCTCGTCGGACTCCCCGAGATCCCGAGCTTCTTCCTCGGCCTCCTCTTTATCGTTGTGGGCACGGGGCTGCTCAAGCCCAACGTCAGCACGATCGTCGGCGACCTCTATCCGCGTCCGAGAACAGATGCGCCCAGCGATCAGCTCAAGGCGTGGAGCGCGCGGCGCGATGCGGCGTTCTCGATCTTCTACATGGGGATCAACGTCGGGGCGATGCTGGGCCCGTTCATCTGCGGCACGCTCGGGGAGCGCGTGAACTGGCACTGGGGCTTCTCGGCCGCAGGGTTCGGGATGGTGCTAGGGCTGATCCAGTACCGCGCGGGCATCGGCCACCTGGGTAACGCGGGCGCGCCGCCGACCGACGAGCCGGGCGCGCTGGCAGCGCGCGAGCGGCGCTTCTATCTGATCGCGGGTGGGATCGCGGCCGCGACCGCGCTGTTCGCTCTGCTCGCGTCGACCAGAGGGATCGGGCTCACCCTCGAGGCGTTCGCGACCTGGCTGGGCTACGGGATCCTGCTGCTCACGATCCTGTTCTTCGCCGCCCTCATATTCGACGTGAAGTGGGCGGCGGGACTGAGCGCCATCTTTCTGGTGCTCTCCCTCCTGCTCGCGCCGGCGATGGGCGCGACCGTCGCCGGGCAGTGGGCGATCCTGGTCACGCTCGGCGCGTTCATGCTGGCGAGCGTGGGGCGGCTGGTGGCGGGCGGGGAGCGGGTGAGCGACGATCAGAAGCGGCTGATGGTGATCTTCTGGCTCTTCCTGCTGGCGGCCGTCTTCTGGTCGGGGTTCGAGCAGGCGGGCTCCTCGATGAACCTGTTCGCACGCGATCTCACCGACCGCACGATCGGGGCATTCGAGGTGCCCACGACCTGGCTCCAGAACGTGAACCCGTTCTTCATCGTCATCCTCGCTCCCGTGTTCGGCTGGATGTGGACCTGGCTCGCCACGCGCCACGCCAACCCGTCCACGCCGGTCAAGTTCGCGCTCGGTCTGCTCGGGCTGACCGGCGGGTTCGTCGTGCTGGCGTGGGGGGCCGCCAACGCGACCACGGCCGACGGCGGACTCTCGATGGCGTGGCTCGTGGTCACCTACTTCCTGCACACGTGCGGCGAGCTCGCGCTCTCGCCGGTCGGCCTCTCCTCCATGACCAAGCTGGCTCCGGCCGGGCGGGTCGGTCAGATGATGGGCGTCTGGTTCATCGCGGCTGCGCTCGGGAACCTGTTCGCGGGGCTGGTCGCAGGGCGGCTCGAGGTGCTGCCGCCCGACCGGCTGTTCTGGAGCGTCGCGCTGTTCACCGGTGGGGTCGGAGCGGTGGCGCTGCTGGTGAGCCCGGGCGTCAAGAGGCTGATGGGAAGAGCGGAGTAGCGCGGCGGGAGGGGGGCGAGCGCGGGTTGCCTCGGCCCCCTCCCCCTCATAGAATGGCCCCCGCGCCGGCCCTGGGTAACCAAGCCTGGTCGTTCGGGGCTGGTCGTTCCGGATCCCATCTCCAGACGGAGTGCTCTCATGAAGGTCACCGTCCTCGGCGAAACGCG
>Ga0310123_10001711_pt1 | contig 18023 bp, 13 predicted proteins | sample CB6_AW_1057_MG_FD_203505 | JGI IMG/M metagenome (GOLD analysis project Ga0310123, IMG submission 203505) | Marine microbial communities from Western Arctic Ocean, Canada - CB6_AW_1057 | ecosystem: Environmental > Aquatic > Marine > Oceanic | place: Canada: Western Arctic Ocean | collected... | reverse complement strand
AATCATGCCGAGGCCGTTTCATTGATCGAACCGGAAAGATTCAAGGTATGGCTGAGCGATTTCCATCCACACGTGCATCTGCTTTCAGTTGGGACGACCATTAAAGTTTTCAAGGATGAAGGACATCCACGCGAAATCGCTCGGCAGTACGCCTTTGACAATTTGACAGGTACACACGCCGTTGGTCACACGCGAATGGCCACGGAATCCATGGTTTCGCCTGCACACGCTCACCCGTTTACCGCTGGTGAAGACTTTTGTTTGGTGCATAACGGATCGTTGTCGAATCCGCACAGTGTCCGTCGCAAATTGGAACGACTGCACATCGAATTTAACACCGATAATGACACCGAAGCCGGTTGCCGTTTCCTGCAGTGGCGAGTGCAGGAAGGCGATACACTCGAAGAAGCCATTTCAGCGTCATTTACTGTATTGGATGGTTTTTTTACGTTTTTGATGGCTACCTCCGACAAACTGGTCCTCGTGCGTGATGCCTTCGCGTGCAAGCCGGCGGTGGTGGCTGAAACCGATGACTATGTTGCGGTCGGCTCGGAATTCCGATCACTGGCCCAACTTCCCGGCGTAATGGATGCTGATGTTTTCGAGCCCGCTCCGGAAATAATCTACTCATGGAATGTGTGAAGCAACTCGACTTGGCCAAGTTGACCGTGCGCAATGTCAACGATTTTCTGCACAATCAGCTTTCCGGCATCCAGCACTCAAACGGGTTCGAGCGAATTGAAATTCTGAATCCAAACGGAATGCACAGCATCGCGGTAGGACTAGACGCGCCCGTCGACGTCGACATCTTTGGGCATGCAGGTTACTTCATTGCTGGAATGAATAAACAGGCAAACGTTGTCGTGCACGGCAACGTAGGTTGGAGCGTAGCCGAAAACATCATGTCTGGTTCGGTTTACGTGAAAGGGCACGCTTCCGAATGTGTCGGTGCCTCGGCACAGGGAGGCTTAGTTGTCGTCGAAGGCGACGCATCTTCTCGATGCGGCATCTCTTTGAAAGGGGGAGAGATTGTCATCGGTGGTAGTGTCGGACATTGTGCGGCATTTATGGCTCAAGCAGGCACTATCGTCGTTTGTGGAGATGCGGGTGCTTATCTTGGCGATTCGTTGTACGAAGCGACCATATACGTACGGGGGAAGATCCATAGCCTTGGATCTGACGCACAAGAAAAAGAAATGCAAGATCAGGACTTTGCCAAGGTTGCCGGTCTGCTTTTGGCTGCCAACATGGACTTTGATTCGAAGAACTTCCAACGAGTTGTCTCAGCGCGGACTTTGTATCACTGGAACGCTGATGAGTATCAGCAATATTGAAGACCTTTTGACTTCCTGTTTTTTACGGTTGATTGACGATTCTCGATTGTTCAACTCACCCAAATGTTCAATCAGAACCGCGGGGCTGAGATATGACTAGCCAGATTCACTGCGAAGAGAGTGCTGTATTCAATCAGCATGCGATTGCCTATATCCATCGGGCGGCGGAGTACGGAGTGTACGAAATCCGCGGCATGGGCGCGAAGCGGGCAGTTCCCACGTTTGACGATCTAGTTTTTCTGACAGCATCGGTATCACGCTATCCATTGGAAGGCTATCGCGAAAAGTGCGAATCCAAAACGGTACTGGGAACGCGGTTCGCGAAAAGTCCTATTGAGTTGGAGATGCCGATTACGATCGCGGGCATGAGTTTCGGAGCACTGTCGGCCAATGCGAAAGAGGCAATAGGACGGGCCGCATCGGAAATGGGCACGTCCACCACAACTGGTGATGGCGGCATGACTCCGGAAGAACGACAGTCGTCCAAGATGCTGGTCTACCAATGTCTGCCGTCGCGTTATGGATTTAATCCTGATGATGTGCGCCAGTGCGAGGCGATCGAAATCGTGATCGGACAGGGTGCGAAACCGGGCGGAGGTGGAATGTTGCTGAGCCAAAAGGTTAGCGCTCGAGTAGCTGACATGCGGACCTTGCCGGAGGGCATCGATCAACGCTCCGCTTGTCGTCATCCTGATTGGGTCGGTCCAGACGATCTGAAAATTAAAATTGAAGAGTTGCGTGAAATTACAGACTGGAAGATCCCAGTTTACGTAAAAATGGGCGCCACACGAGTTTTCGACGACGTGAAACTAGCCGTCAAAGCGGGTGCCGACGTGGTCGTCATCGACGGTCTACAGGCAGGTACAGCGGCCACCCAGCAGGTTTTCATCGAACACGCCGGTATCCCTACCCTGGCCGCCTTGCGTTTGGCCGTGGCAGCGCTAGAAGACCTGAATGTTTTTGGCGATGTCCAACTCGTCATCTCGGGCGGAATTCGTACCGGTGCCGACGTTGCCAAAGCACTGGCACTAGGTGCGGACGCCGTCTCAATCGGCCAAGCCACTTTGATTGCGCTAGGTTGTAACAGCCAAACGTATCGGCACGACGGCCAAGACGTCGACGTGACCGGCGACTACGCCAAACTGGGCACTTCGCCCGGCTATTGCCACCACTGCCATACCGGTCAGTGTCCTGTGGGCATTACAACTCAGGATGCCGCTTTAGAAACGCGGCTCACTCCCGAAGTCGGCGCGAATTGGTTGAAGAATTATCTGCAGGTCCTGAACCTGGAACTGACAACTCTGGCCCGTGCCTGCGGCAAGTCAAACGTACATCACCTGGAACGCGAAGACCTCGTCGCCTTAACCATCGAAGCCGCCGCCATGGCCAAAGTCCCGCTCGCAGGAACCGACTGGATTCCCGGGTGGTCCGGCACGGAACTATGATCGTAACCATTCGACGTGGTTCGGGTCGCTTGGTTCAGTGAGTGACCTAGCCGTATCGAGTGGTTAAAATATCTCGATGCACTTACTGGCCACCTGAATCGCATAACCTGGACCATTTCGCCTCCCATTTAGTCAATGTGTACGCAAGGATGCGCACTTAATGATTGCAGCGGATCGGCGGCAAGTCATTTGAACACTGCATAGTCGATCAGAAAGTCGTCATTGGAATTGCGGGCCTATTAGGGTCAAGTTCAGACCGTCGACCATTTGATGTGGTATAGGCTGTGACCTGGTTTTCAGGGGCGACTGCGCGTTGTCGTCCTGACAGTCTCCGACTTGTGACATCGGATCAGTTGGGCCAAGGATGTCAAACAAAAGCCAAAAACTGACGCCCTCGGAATTCCTTGCCGAACTGAGGACATTCTTGCAATTGATACACGATGTTCCGCTGCAAATGGGGTAAACGCTGGAAAAGCTCAGCAAGGATGAGCTGAAGATTCAACTCGAACACCGTCGGCTGGACCGTTCCAGCAACTGGATTGTCATCGCGTTGGTGATGTCCTCGCTGATTCTGGCGTCGGCTCTGATCTTTCGGACAACGGCTTTTAATCCGTTTGGGATCAGTGCACCCGTGTTCGTTCTGTCTAGCCTGTTAGGTGTCTGGCTCGTTTACGGAATCTTCCGCAGTGGGCGATTGTGATGTGGAGATGAATCATGGTGAGAAACAATTACCCGCCTGATCTGGCAAAGGAACGATCCTGGCGTCAGATGATCCAGTGGGAGCCAGAAAGTTAGCATGACGGGTCCGCCAGCTGTGAAAGACTTAAGCGCCGAATGATTGCGACCTAGACGACGTGTGAACTAGAATACGGTTGCAATTCAGCGACGATTTCCTCGAGGTGGCGCCTTGATTCCAAGGCGGTGTTACTCGTTGCACGTGTGAACATCTGCGATTATGGCGGAGACCAGCCTGTGGCCCCCAGGAAGACGCGGAAGATCCAGGCGGCGAGCTCCAATCTTGATGGTCAAGACGTCGCGTCGAATCGCCGCCGTCAACTTTTCAGGTGGAGTTTGATTGCGGTCGGCATCATTCTTGTCGGCATTCTGTCCTACTACTTCATTCCCCAAAGGCAGTGTCCGATCGTGCGTGATGGCGGTGACGAGCCAAAGTTGTCACATCGTTTCTCAACTGTCGCAATGACCCTGGAACAAAGCGGCTATGTCGGGCCGGATGCTTGTGCCACGTGCCACCAAGAGCGTTTCAAAGAGTTCCGTCAGACAAAGCATTATCGAACAAGCCGCATGGCGGACGCCGGCGATATGAAGGATCAACTTATTGACGGTAAGAACAAGTACCTCACTCGGAACTCGAATCTTTGGTTTCAGATTTCGGCCCAAAACGAGAAACTGACCCTAACGGCTTTCGAAAAGACTCCCGACGGTCAGAGACGCCGCAGCGAGCAGCTGGCCATCGCGTTCGGTGCAGGCGGGGTGGACGAGATCTATGGTTACTGGCGCGAAAATCAACTATACGAGTTGCCTGTGGCCTACCTCAATCCCATCGAGCAATGGGGCAACGCACCTGGCTTCATGGACGGTACTGTCAATTTCGAGCGTGCCATCGTGCCGCGTTGTCTGGAGTGCCATGGTACTTTCTTTGAACATGTCCTCGGCACACGCAATCAGTACAACACCGAGAACTTTATTCTCGGCGTCACGTGCGAGCGCTGTCACGGTCCCGGCCGAAGACACGTAGAATTTCATCAAGAACATCCGGACGAGTCTGATTCGCGGTTCATCAGCACCCCGACGAGCTATACTCGGCAGCGAGAGTTGGACATCTGTGCACAGTGCCATAGCAACGCCCTTCGACGGCGAGGACCGGCTTTTTCCTATCGGCCGGGGCAACCTCTCGACGTTTCCTATCGTATGGATCTCAAAACGCATTTAGAAGATCAGCCTACCGCCAATCAGAACGGACAACTCGCTCAATCTTCGTGTTTTCGAGAGTCCAAGACCATGACCTGTACAACGTGCCATGATCCACACGTGCTGGAAGACAAAGATCACGAATTGGCCGCTGTCCGTTCGTGTTACGGTTGTCATCAGCCGGACCATTGTAACCAGCGTTCGTCGCTACCCGTCGCGGTTCGAAATCATTGCATCGACTGCCATATGCCAGTGCGGCAAGTAACGAATATCACGTTCGACATCGCCACTGACGAATACGTTCCGCTGATGCAGCGACACAATCACCGCATTGCAGTTTATTCCGACGCTACCAAAGGAGTTCTGCTCGAGTGGCTTCGCTCACAGACGGACGATGCGAGCAAAGAGCAAGCCGATCGGCTTGCGAGTGAACTATTCGAATTACGGCTGGCGGAAGCGGATGAACTAAGACTCAACCACCGGTTGAGAGCGAGTAGCGGTGCCTATCGGGATGCACTGCGTTTGCTACCAACGCATGTCACGCGTGAGAAGCTGTCGCAAGTCCTCGCTACGAAGAGAACAATCGATTTTAAGCTACGATCGGCAAGAATCGCGATGAAACAGAAATTGTTTTCGGCGGCCATCGAATATTTGCGTGAAGCGATTGAGCTCAAGCCGGATCACGCGAACGCCCATGTCCTTCTTGGCAAGCTGCTCACGAATTCGGGTGAAGCGGACGCCGGCATCAAGCACCTCCAAGCCGTTGCGCAATACGATCCCGATATCCCGGAAGGCTACTATTTTATGGGAGTGTATCACTTTCGACAGGGAAGACCTGATCTTGCGATTGACAACTTTCGCTTGGCTGAACAAATCGATAGCTACAACGCAAAGATCAATTTAAAAATGGGACGCGCCCACGCGATGCTAACGCAATACGATGCCGCCGTCGCTCGTTTCCACCGGGCATTAGAGATCAAACCCGATTACGTAGAAGCGTGTCGCGACTTGAGCATTGTCCTGCATATGCAGGGCAAGTCCGATCAGGCGATCGACGCGGGACTCCGCGCGACACAAATGACGGATGTCCGTGACCCGGCGTTTATGTTGGCTTTGTCAGAAACGTACGCTGCCGATGGGCGTTTTGACGACGCGCTAAACACAGCCCGACAGGCGCTCGCCTTAGCCGAGAAAAGCGACCCATCGCTTGCGGGACAGATTCGAATCAGGCTCGACCATTTTCAGAAGGACCAGCGCAACGGTTCTTATTTTCAGTTGAATGACAAACCATGAATGAAGGAATTTCGGTCGTTGGGATTTTGGATTTAACTATGCAGCAGCCTTTGTTCGAATTGTCTTTCACGTCGACACTTTCCAATAGTACGGAGGCGATCAGATGGCGAGTGAGTGGGTACTGGCACTAGAGCAGACCAGTGATTTGGAATTGACACGAGGGACGCTCTCGGCAACTGCCAGAGCTGTGAAAAATGGTGCCGATCTCCGCGTATTCCTGATCGCCAGCGACTACGAAGAGACGCTGTATTTTCAACAGACGTATTCCGGGGAAGACGATGCATTTGCCGGAATGATGACTCATCATCACTCCTATACCCATCGTGGTTCGCTCGCTGATCAACCATATTTCAGCTTCTTTAAATATGATGTATCGGGGTCATTCTCCCAGGTCAAGTGGATGTTGGATAACGTGACATTCGATGATAGTCAGGCGTACCCTTATGGAATCTATCGCTGGTATGTGTGTGACCGCTGGCGAGTTGTGTACGAGCACGATGCGGATGGCAACCGTGTGACCGGAGACCTGGACGCGTTGAAGGAATGCATCCGGGAAGCCCGTACGCTGAAAGTTGGCGTTCGGCAGTTATTCGGCATTCAGGATGATGATCCAAGTGGGCCGGCGCATATCTCGTTTCTCAGTATCATGCAACCGTTGATCAAAAACGGAAATGTCGGAGCCAACTGCGACTTCACCCTGTCCGGTGCACCGCAATGGCCGATCGAGTGGAAAGACGGCCTGGCAGTGGGTATGGTCTGGCCCTGGTCATCCGGTGAGATCATTTGCCATCTGGCGGAACCGGGGCATCTTCCGTTTCGTCGCACCAGGGTTCGCCGGGCAATGCAATGGCTGGTGGCAAACAACGCTTAACAACTATGGCTTAATAATTATGAAAGTGCTCCTGACAAACGACGATGGGATAGATGCGCCCGGGCTGGTGGCTCTGGAAAAGGTGTTCGCGACCATTGCCGATGTAGTCGTGGTCGCTCCGCTCAACCCTCGTTCCGGTTGCAGCCACCAAGCGACGACGGATCAACCGATGCGCGTGTCGGAACTCGAATCCGGTCGATACGCGATCAGTGGAACTCCGGTCGACTGCGTGCGTTTGGGACTTTCGCAGTTTGCGCCTGATACAGATTGGGTGGTCGCGGGAATCAACCAAGGCGGCAATTTAGGAATCGACGTCTATTTGTCGGGAACCGTGGCCGCAGCTCGCGAAGCGGCAGTGCTCAGAAAACCTGCGATTGCTTTCTCGCAATATCGCGGACCAATGAAGCAGATCGATTGGGACTTGACCGTGATACTGGCTCAGCGCGTTACACGCCAATTGTTGACGGCATCGCTCGATGCAGGTGCGTTTTGGAACGTCAATTTTCCAGACATGGATCGGCAAGTTGGTACTCAGGACATCATTTATTGTCCAATTGATACGTGTCCCTTGCCACTTCAGTACGAAACAAAACTGGGTCAGGTTTACTATCGTGGGGACTACCATAAACGACAACGAAATGCGGGAACAGATGTGGATATCTGTTTTTCGGGTTCCGTATCGATTACCGAGTTGCGCGTCGCGCTAAGCGTGTGAGAACTTCAAGAGATTCATTTTGAGCAAGAAAAAGGAAGGCTAATCTCGTATATACACCAAAGAAATGTTACTGGTGTAATCGGTTCTTGACCGGTCGTTATTGGGACGGGAGTTGTGGCGAACCACTAGTCCCAGTTTGAGATTCCAGCGGTCGTGCTTGTCCAGGTGAAACAACAAAGCAGTTTGACTGGATAGTCGAAAGACATCCAGTTCATTGATGCTAGGACGAAATGTCATTGCGTTTTCGAATTGAACGCCGTCAAACAGGGACCATCGCGAGTTCAGTTCGGCGAACAAGTCGGCTGTCGTCCGCTGCACAGTGGGCTGTCGAAAGAATTCATGAGTAACGGCTGGACCAAACCGGACAATTAGATATTTTTTCTTCTCGGTGTAGAAGCGATAGCCCACTCCTCCGGACACAGTTCCACGATAATCGAGATTTTCGAATTGGGAATACTCGTTTTTCGAAATGATGTAACGAATCCACTTTCCGGTATGGTTGAAATCTATGGTCGCGTTGCTAAACCAGCGGTTCGTCACTTGGTCACCGTTCGACTGGCCATACTGACCGCCAACGTCCACATCCAGAAATCGATTGTCCCACTGCTTCTTGAAGTAACTGTTGACACTTATGAAGTCGCTGTCACTATTGCCGTTCAGGAACTGACCGCCCAGTTCCAATCGCTTGGCACAACTAAATGTATCCATGCACATTCGACTGAAGACCAGGCAGGATACCTGCACGATGTTTAATTGCTTCGCCCTCGATTCAAGTTCCTCATGAATTGCCGTCTTGACTTGGTTGTCACCCATCGACGTCGATTTGCGGGCAACCTTTAGATCACCGCATTTCGGTTCCGTTGGTAGTTTTTGGGAACCGGATTCGACTCGCTCGATCATCTCCAGTGGAGTCAAAAATCGTTTTCCATACGGAAGTTCCCAGAGAAGCAAGCCGTCGGCAGCGCCATGGTTACTTCCGTATGGAAAACGATCGCCGTTCTTGAAGTACAGAATTTCGGGTTCTTGCGCCAAGCCTACCGTTGCTGTAGCGACGGAGAATAAACAAATGGGAACGAGACGTATAATGGTGTATCTCACAAGTTGCGCCGTCAGACTTAGATAACGGAAAGTTCCAAACCGAGAGATAATCGCAGGTCTCCGGTGTTCGTTTTTTAATGGAATCTAGATTGCCTATTGTGACCAAGGCGGAAATTCTAGTTCTTGACAGCCGATAGGGCAATGCGTCCATGGAGCGATTCGAAATCGTATACTGCTGAAATTTCTGAGTGATGCGGTGATCATCAGGTTATGGTGCTAATGGGGATGCGTGCCGCTTGGCGACTCTTGAAATCGAACTTACAGGCAAGGTGTCAGTGACATTCTCTTTATCGCTCGCGCCACAGGATTTCGTCCGGGATGTTCTGGCGAGTTTGTGCGTCGCTGATGTCTCGTTTGAATCGCCGAGCATCGACGGGGTAACCTTTGGTCGGTTTCAAATTGGGAACTTGATCCATCCAAAACCGATTGAACAGCGTCATGGCCAGTTCACGCAAATATTTGGATATCATCGAAGCCATGGCGACAGGAAAGTGCACTTCTGCTGCCACTTGAAAGTGAATCTCGGTTCGATCAACGCGATAGCGACTCAATTTTTTGGACTCCTGAAGCCGGAAGATCATTCGTCCATCGAGAATCTGATTCAATAGCGTGTCATAGCGGTTTCGGCCGCCGTGCTTATCAGCGAGCACCAGCGTCGGTTCATTGGCGTTTGGATTCCAGACCTGTCGCAGCAACTGCATACTGATTCGCGACAGCGCACCACTTTTGCTATCGAATTCTCGCGTCATTCGATTAAATCGTTCCGTTAGCACCACATCGCTTTGGATTGCTTTTAATCGTATCCCATTTTGTTTGCAGCACTGGTCGAAGCGGACAGCGACATCGCCGATCGAGCATTCATCGATTGCATACGGCAGCAGTAGCTTTTGGCCTTTGTACCATGGTTCACTGTGTGACAGCAGGTGGCCATCGTTTGTTAGGTGAGCTAAAAGTTCATGAAACGATCGCGGAATGTATCCCAGAAGCCGCAAAGCACAAAGAACTGACTTTTCCAGGTTAGCGATGCCGCGCGAAGGCGAGTAGACTTGCTTTGAATCGGCAACCTGTAAACGAAACTTGTCAGTTGGAAGCGACTGTTGGACAACGTCATCCAGCGCAGCCCAAAAATTCGTCTCACGCGGATGGCCGGTCACTTCCCAGACTGTTGCGGTGACGACCAGCGGTCCCAAATTGGGACCGTACCCGGCTTCGTCCATGCCAATCACCACACCCATTCGGTATCTCTCCAGCAGCACTAGGCATAGGTCAGGTTTTGACTGACGCAACACGAAACATGTGTTCGCTCTGTTGGTTTACCATTCGGTGTCGAGTTAGTCAAACTTTACCAGCCCGAATGATTCGGGTCGCGGGCGAGTGCCGGCGGGATGAGTCCAGCTTTGCACGCCGACGGTGGGAATGGTTCGAATGATTCCCATCGCCCACACAGATTTTCTGTCCGGGAGCTGCGCAGTGAGTTCCTCAAACGGAATTGCGGCTTCAAAACGCCAATGAGTGTCGTCAGCATCGGCGGCGACGTAGCATTTGGGATTCCACCCAGTGTCCTGCCAACAGGATTCGGCTACCCATCCCCGTTGGTCGATTTCAAGGGTGTAGTACGTGCCATAGTCTCGGTCGATGTCCAGATAGAAACCGATACGATCAAATCCTTTCAGATCGGCGTCGTGAGTGCGTCCTTCTAATTTGGGACGATCGGTGGCTAGTCCGGCGACGCGCGGAATGCTCGCGCAAAAATAAAAGGAGTTCGTATCGAACGAAATCAACGCGAAGGCGTGATCGCGTCCTGAGACGGTGTCCTCTGTTGTTTTTAGAGTCAGTTCTTTGGCCATTTGCCAGCATTCGTCTGAAAGGATTCCATCCAGCACAGGACGTACATCTGTCGAGCGACAAATAACAAACTTCTTGGGCGGCACGTTGGTCGGCTGCGACAACCAAACTTCGGACAGCGCAGTTCTTGCCCATGGGTCACCGGAACCGGCGCGTTGATGACGTCGGTACACGGCGTCGGCTAAATTTCTGGAACCGCGCTGACGTAATAATGCAGCCAAGGTAAACGCAACTTGTGGCGAGTGGTACAATGCGGGAGATGTCACTTTGACCCGTTTTGCCATATACAGAGCCTTTTGGTGCCAGCTCCGAACAGCACCTTGGCGCCAGGCTTGGTCAACTGAAAATTGCAATTGGTTGGTGCGCAGGACCACGTCCATTGAATTGGCGCCGGCACTGCCCGATGATTTCTCTCGCTGCTGCTGATCATCGTCCGTGCGACCGACTGTCTTTTGCAACTGACTGATGACGGACTGCTTGTCGGGCGCCAACCGTTGGCCACGGACGTTTGTGTTCCTACTTCGCTGCCACGCGACCTCGGTACTGGTCCAGAGTTGGAACAGCCAGAGCATGGCATCCTGTGCCAACGGCTGATCAGGGAAGCGGTCTACCAATTCTACAAGCGTTGACTCGGCCAGCTCCCACTGTGCGCGGCGACGGTATTCGTTTGCAAGCTGAGCCAATTGTACGGCTGCTTGCTCATCAGGCATTTCGACGACAATGTTGTTCAATTTAGCGATCAACTGTGACGCATGACGCGGATGGTCTAGGAACTGTTCGGTATAGGCGCGGAAGTTTCGCTGCAGTCGAGCGATCCTGCGTTGACGATCGAGTTTGTCGTCGTTAATTGCCACCAATCGTCTGCGAGCCGGTGAATCTGGCGCCATTGCGATGCCGGTAAACAAGTCTCCAGCGGATGTCAGACGGATACCCTGCGTGTGATCAATCAACAATCGATAGGCATCGCGACGGGACGAGCGTGCGATAGACGGCATTAGTTTGCCGTATGCGGACGCCGTAGCCATTTCGACCGTGGCCCCCAGTCGCGGCAACAACTCGAACGAATCAACGTGAACGTGTCCTGTGCTTCCTGTGGGCAGACACAGATAAATTTTCTGAACTTGCCACGGCTTCAATCTCGCCAGTTCATAATGTTGAATAAACCGTGTCGGATCGGCAGCCTGCTCGACAGCATGTAGGACCACGTCGTTTAGAAAAGTTGTTATGGCATCGTCAGCGGCAGGCTGGTCCAGGACGACGACGCTGGGTCGCCACGTTCGCAACTGACAAACCAGAGTTCCCAAAACAACTTCAGACAATCGACCGTCAGTTTCGCGGTCCCACCGAGCCTTGAGTTTTTTTGCGTCGTGCTCCAATCCCGGAACGGCCAACGGAAGTCGCCAACCGATTTCTGCAATCGATCCGCCGGCCGTTGCGACTGCTTCGTGCAAACGAAGGTCTAGGTCCCTTGCAGCATGTCCGTCCGGTCCAATATCTCGACGTGGTGGTAAAGACACCATACTGCGATAACCCAATTCGCCCGAATACTTGGACAGCAATTTCAACGACACCTGACTCGGCCGTGCATGAAAGCAAGCCATAGCAACCCGCCGTCCATCGCCTCGGATGGTTTGCCAGGTCTGACCGCCGTCATCGGTTTTCAGAATCATCCCAAACGCTCCGACCGCCCAACCATTCGTTTCCGAACGGAAATGCAACGCATGGATGGGCTGTGGTTGTTGCGTGTATTGTTTGGTCCAAGTGCTTCCGGCATCGTTCGTATGCCAGATGACGCTGCCGGGTTGACCAGCGATCCAGGCCTTTCGACCACGGCACACAACCGTATTGAAATCGGTGATGTCACGCAGATCGACGGGGAGAGATTTTGGCGGCGGCTGCCAGTCCACACCGCCATTTTCCGTGTACAAAACTAGTCCGCCGTCGCCGACGAGCCAACCGGTTTGGTTTAGTTGCAGCTTCACGCACTGCCGACCACGAAGTTCTGATTGACTAGCTTGCGGATCCAGCAGCCGACGACCGCTAATCAGTGAAAATCGTCCCCGCAGTCCGGCGACGATTCCGGATTTGACACTGAAAAAGTCGCCCGTCCGCCAGCTACTGTTTCGTGGACCATCCAGATCTTGCCACGTCTTGCCGCCGTCATTCGTCACAAACACGCCGGTCGGATGTTTGGACGACGTTTCCCCGACCGCGATGCCATCACCCATTGTGAAAAACTTGACGAAGTGCAATTGTGGCAGCTCGTTCTCGGGGAACTTCTGCCAGGTTGCTCCGCCGTCTGTAGTTGACAATACGACACCGTACCCTATTCGCGTAAACGGAGCAGTCCGGCCGCCGACAATCCAGCCGACTTGATTAGTCAAGAAACACACGCTGCGTAATGGGCAATCGACGGTGCTCTTCTTAAGCATCCAAGTGAGACCACCATCTCGCGAGTGCCAGAGAACTCCGTGATCGCCGACCACCCAGCCGATTTTCGAACCCATAAAGCAGACATCATTTAAATTAGCATCATCCTGACTAGGCGTCGGCGGTGTGATTTTTTCGAGATCATTTACCGAAAAATGGGGTGGCGCGCCAAACGTGCTGAATTGTCTGAGCAGACACCACCATATGACGGCCGCAAGGATGAATCGTCCATGACGCGACATCGATGAGCTCCTAGCGATTTGAGAAACTCACTGATTTTAGCGAAATCGGAACCCAGCAGGAGGAGCGATTCACGTCATCAGTGTCTTTGATGTCCCATCTTTAACAACTGTTACAGAGATTGCTCAATCATAGTTTCGCGAGCGATAGGTCCCGAATTTCGGAAATCTATCGTGCGGTGCCAATCTGCTTGACTTCTCACGATCGTGTAACTGCGGCTTTGTCGAATTTGAGTTGATACCCTTGTTGCAGTACACAATTGGTTCCGATTTGCAAGGTGCCGTTGGAATTGTGTGGATCAAATTTTTGTGTTGATTCGTCCGCAGCGTTGTAGGGAACGAGCGATTAGCCAACATGTACTGGACCAGACAAGACCTGCCGACCAACCAGCCAGGACGTCGGTCGGATAGTGCACTCCTAGGTACACTCGGCTCGCACCGACCAGTCCAGTCAACAATACGGCGAGGACCAGAAAGTAGAACTTAAGTCGCCGTCTGGCGGTCACCGTAGCCAGAAGTGTTCCGAGCGTAAAAAAGATGATGGTTGACATCATTGAGTGACCGCTCGGAAAGCTAGACGTGTACACTTCGGAAAGGGGAGGCACAATGGTCGGCCGTGGACGATCGAAGAATGCTTTTAAGCTCATGCTAACGGCGAAACCGCTCAGAATGGTGCCGACGACGAACCACGACGCAGCGAATTTACGGTCCAGACATAAAAATCCGACAACTGCCAGAGTCAACAGAGTGAGAACTGCATAGCCGCCAAGGGCGGTAATGTCACGAACGATATCATCCATCCACTCGGGACCGATCAGCGATTTAGAATCGTCTGGCTTTCGCAAGGCTTGCAGTACCTTGTGTTCAAATGCTTCCATTTCGCGCTCGCCCAGCTCATCAGCCAGTTCAAAAAACGCCCACGTTCCCGCGACAATGAGCAACAATGCCGGCAGTATGGTCAATCGCCCGCCTAGCCATTTTACTGTTTGCGAAACAATGTGCCGCATCGGCTGTAAACTCCATTTCGATAAATTAATGACAGCTCTGTGACAACTAAACAGGCCTTCAGTCTATCGTCTTAATCGCAGCGATTCGACGGCCTTTTCGAGGTCCGAGTATTTCGGTCTTGGCATTTCGGCAATCGCGTGGCGGATTTTATTTCACGTTGGAAGTTTTAACCATGAATTGGAACAATTTAATTGTCTGCACCAAACAATTGATACGATAGCAAATTTACGACGAACTTGTATGATCGCGAGTTTCGGTTGGTATACCAAGTGAGGGGCAGGTGTCGTGAGCACTCAAGACGTAATCGATCAGGTCCACGTTGTCGATGTGGCCCAAGGGCGCATAGATCAGCATCGATCCGTGATTCTGCAGGACGGAACGATACAAGAAGTATGTTCTGCCGATCAAAACATTTCAGGCAATCGGATCGAGGGGGCCGGACGATATCTCTGTCCGGGATTGATTGACGGCCATGCTCACTTTTTTCTTGATGCCAGCTCCAATCCACGCGGCCATTTTCTTGACGCGGATGAAACGACCCGAATGAACGTCGCGCGGCAAAACGCTCAGATTGCCATTGCCGCGGGAATCACCACAATTCGTGATTGCGGAGCACCTGCGTCATTAATGTGGCAGTTGCAAAGTGAGATAGATGCTGGGGAGACAGTGGCGCCGCACATCCTTAGCTGTGGCTCACCGCTAATGCGGACCCAAGGACATTGCCATTTTCTTGGTGGGGAAGTTGCGTCAGTAAAACAAGTCCGGGACGTAGTTGCACAGCAAATTAATAGCGGTGCACGATTCGTTAAGTTAATGGCGTCAGGAGGTGGACTAACACCCGGCACCAACCCTGGTGAGGCGGATCTTTCCCTCGAGTTGATGCGGGCCGCTGCAGATGCGGCCCATGACCACGGAGTTCATATCACTGCCCACTGTCATGCGACTGACAGTATCACTCGCGCGATTGAAGCCGGCCTAGATATGATCGAACATGCCAGCTTTGTTGAACTCGATGGGCGCTACCATTACAACGAGTCAATTGCCAAGTTGGTTCGTGATCAAGGTGTTGTGGTAAGCCCTACCGTATTCGCAGCGCTGCGAACGGCCAATCGATTTCGCGAATCCAAATCATCTCACAATCCTCAAGATGTTGCGGCGGTCGAGCGTCTCGAAGGAAGGTTAACCAACACTGGTCACTTCTATCGACTGGGAATGAAAATCTTGGGCGGAACGGACTGCGGCGCGACGGATACTCCATTCGATTCATTGGTTGACGAACTCATTGCGTATACTCAAGCCGGTCTGTCAAATATCGAGGCGCTGCAAACGGTCACGTGCGACAGTGCAAAGTACTTACGGCTGGGGCGGGTTGGAGAGGTCAAACCTGGTTACGGGGCTGATCTCATGCTAATCGCCAGCAATCCTTTGCAAGATCTCAACGCATTAAGGAAGCCATCGATTGTCGTCAAGGCAGGGAGCATTGTTCACTCACATGGATCTAGTGCCTGAGGGTAGCTAGGACATCGTCTTAACGCATCCGCAAGCTCATCAAGTTGGCGACTATGATCCTGAGCAACGAGTCCGCTGAGGCATTTCCGGTATTGAACTACTGCGACTGTCGGTTTACTGACTTTTCCGCAGATTAATGCACTTTAACGTGTTGGGTGATGCTTGCTGACCGCTAGAACCAGCGCAATAATGGCACTTTACGGAATTTGAATCGGACATCATTTCAATCATTTTTGCAGATCTTGCGGATGGCTGGCAAACGCAGCTTGGAGAGAGCGTTGTGGAAGTTCCTTGACGCATCGTGGTATGAATGGTTGAGCGTATTTGCATCGGTTGTGTCGGTTGTCCTCTTGATCTGGTTGGTCATTCGGATCAGGACGTGGTTTCGCGAAGATGAGGATCCTGCGGCTCCAGGTCACGAAATGCTAGTACAATTCCAAGATTTGTACCGTCAAGGTGACCTTTCGGAAGAAGAATTCCGATCCATCAAAGGTCAGTTGATTGATCGGATCGAAGGCTCACCAAAGTGCGTCGATGGTGATAACGATTAGGGCGTCTGTGCGGAAAGCAAAAAAAGCATGGATGCTAACCTGAAACTCTGAACGATACAGATTGGTCTCGACCGAGTCCGTAGGCTTGCTCGGGTTACTTTTGCAAACGATTGATACCAACGTTGATAGGGACGCTGAATGCCTTCCAGCAAGGACATCCATTCGGGAAAGCGCAGTTCTATGGGCAAGAAGAACGCGAACTGTTCTTTCTGTCGCAAGAGCTATCGAGAAGTCGGGCCACTTGTGGAAGGGCCTGATGATGTCTATGTCTGTGGCGATTGCATCGAGCTTTGTCAGTCCATTCTGGACCAGGAACGTCGTCGTCACGGTGATCCCGGGAAACTGTTCACCAAAGTTCCAACCCCTCGAGAAATTGTCCAACATTTGGATCAGTACGTGATTGGCCAGATACATCCGAAAAAGGTGTTGGCGGTCGCCGTGCACAATCACTACAAACGGTTGATGTTGTCCGAGGAATCTGACAGCGACGTCGAAATTGAAAAATCAAATATTCTGCTGATCGGTCCGACAGGCTGTGGCAAGACGCTGCTGGCAAGGACGCTGGCCCGCTACCTGCAAGTGCCCTTTGCCATCGGAGACGCAACCACTCTGACCGAAGCCGGCTACGTTGGCGAAGATGTCGAGAATTTGTTGTTGAAACTTTTGCATGCGGCTGATTTTGACATTGAGGCGGCTCAGCGCGGCATTCTGTTCATTGACGAGATCGACAAGATCGGCAAGACGAACAATAACGTGTCGATTACTCGCGATGTATCTGGCGAAGGCGTGCAGCAGGCGTTATTGAAAATGCTGGAAGGCACGGTGGCCAACGTTCCACCTCAGGGAGGTCGCAAGCATCCTGAGCAGCAGTACATTCAAATCGACACGACGAACATTCTATTTATTTGTGGCGGGACATTTGTCGGCTTGGAGGACATCATTGCTAAGCGCCTCGGCCACAAAATGATTGGCTTCGGCCGCCCGGCGGTGCCAGATGTGGGTGATCCAGAGCGACGAACCATGCTGCAAGATGTCAGCGTTGATGACATTCTAGAGTTCGGTCTCATTCCCGAATTGGTGGGCCGTCTGCCGATACTTAGCGGGCTTTTACACCTTGGCACAGACGATCTAGTGCAGATCATGGTCGAACCGAAGAACTCGTTGGTCAAGCAATATAAGAAGTTCTTCGAGATGGAAAATGCGGAATTGGAGTTTACCGATGACGCTCTTCACGAGATTGCTGTTTCAGCAATGCGTAAAGAGACTGGTGCCCGTGGATTGCGAAGTGTCATTGAAGACGTCATGTTCGACATCTTGTACGAGCTTCCCGATCAGAAGCCTGGACGGCAATACGTCGTAACTCAGGAAGTGGCACGGGGCGAAGAACGGATGTTTATCCAAGACGACTCCGCCGCAGCATAATGTGAGACTCGTCCAAAAAACTCCGGTGCATCAGCTCTGCCGTTTCCTGCCGCACGGACTCGCATTGACGGTCTGACGCAAATGAAGAAACCCCAATTTTCCAGGGGCTTGCGGCACCATGCAGATAAGTGCACAAATGCTAAGGTACATCTGGTTGGTGTCGAACTCCACCACTTTTCATGAACAGTACGCACGTTTTCACAAAGACGCTGAGAAATTCGATGCAGCCGGTGTATGCAGCCCGTTGGAGCGGAATTTAGCTGTTGTGGTTGATGTCTAGTCGAATCTGCTCATCTCGTTGTGAACGAACATTCCAGGAAATTATCAAATTGCG
>Ga0310123_10001710_pt1 | contig 18029 bp, 13 predicted proteins | sample CB6_AW_1057_MG_FD_203505 | JGI IMG/M metagenome (GOLD analysis project Ga0310123, IMG submission 203505) | Marine microbial communities from Western Arctic Ocean, Canada - CB6_AW_1057 | ecosystem: Environmental > Aquatic > Marine > Oceanic | place: Canada: Western Arctic Ocean | collected... | reverse complement strand
ATCCGCCACCACTCTTGCTCCTTCGTCGCCCTCAACATCTGAGTTGCTTTCTTTCTCTTCTTCGTATCTGCTCTCACCGGGGGGCTCCTTTCTTTTTTATCGCCAGCTTCAATAACCGACGATCTTGAAGGGAGTCACTCACCGATTTCAACTAGATTCAGGATATCCTCAGAATATCACCTCATCTTGTTCGGGGAGAACTCGCTGCGTCACGCGCTGAAGGAGTACGTCGCCCATCATCACCAAGAGAGGAATCATCAAGGCAAGGACAATCTCTTATTGTTCCCCGAGCCCGCGAACGCTCAGACTAACGGTCTAGAGGACGCCATTCAGTGCCGTGAACGGCTTGGGGGTTGCTCCGTTTCTGCCATCGGGAAGCCGCATGAATATCTTGACCCTACGAGCACTGCTAACCGGGCGTTGAGGATAAGGTTCTTGCAGCTCGAAGGTGTTAGTAGCGCCAGCTAGTCACGTCGGCTCCCGGCGGCGCGGTCTCGAGCATGTGCTCCACCATTTTGGGAACGAAGCGCTGAACGTAGGTGAGCCGTGAGATCGAGTTCGGGTTCTCGTGATCCCCGCTCCAGCAGTGCTCGAAGCGATCACCGTAGTCCACCTCGCCGGCGTAGTAGGGCTCGGTGGTCGACTCGAGAAACTCATCCAGGAGGTAGACGGCGTTCGGCAAATAGTAGTTGTCCATATCACCGCAGTAGATGTGGAGCTTGCCGATGAGCTTGGGGCCGAGCTCCTTCCAGTCTCTTTCCAGGATGTGGCGAAGATCGTAGTGTTCCTTCATGTATTCGGCCACGGATGGGTCGATCGCCCCGGTGCGTTTGTCGATGAGCGTCTTGATGTAACCATCCTCTCCGACCGGCGCCCAGGCCGCCTCGTACCCATCCCTCAGCTCGCCGGAGCGGCCCCTGGTCCCTAGGACGCGCTCGAGACGATAGAGCTCCTCGAGCGTGCAAGTGATGTCCCCGAGAAAGTTCCGCAGGCCGGGCCGGGGTGTTCGCTTCCATTTGCTGTCGATACGGAAGGCGTTCTCGTCCTGGTAGATGTTGACCGAGGTATAAGCGCGGAAATCGACCGGGCTCGGGCAGGCCGACCAGGTACCGTTGTATTCGTCGGGGTAAAACACCTGGAACGCAAGCGACGTCCACCCACCGGTCGAGCCGCCGTAGAGCACCCGCGCCCAGCCTTCTCCGATGCCTCGGAATGTTTTCTCGATGAACGGAATGAGCTCGTAGGTGACCGCGTCGCCGTAGGGTCCGTTGTTGGCCGAGTTCACGCCGTAGGAGCCGTCGTAGTAGGGAGTGGCTGCCTGGACGTCGACTTTGATCACCCGCGGGAAGCCCGGGCCGGTCCAGTCCTGGTAGAGCTGGTAGGCGTAGCGCTCCTGTGTCAGTTTGTAGCTCGGATGGTTTCGGTACCCCACGATAGGCTCGACCCAGGGTTGTCCGCGGAGCGCCTCGCGGATGGGCTCGACTTTGGGCCGGTCCTCCGTTTGGGCTGACTCCGGCTCGGAGTCTGCGGTCCTCTTCTCATCCTCCGGAGGCGTCTCGCGCCAGTGTGCGATGGTGCGTCGGTAGTGTCCCTGGCTCACCACCAGCGGATAGCGCGCCTCGGGATGCTCGTCGAAGGCTTCCGGCAGCAGGACGATCGCGTCGAGATACATCGGGCGGCCCCAGAACTCGCTGAGAAGCGCGCTCTCGAACCGCACGTGCTTCACGTACTTGGTGTCCTCGGGCACGGGGATGGGAGGAATTTCCTGATCCATTGAAATCTCGATGGTGGCGTCCTCACTCGCGCCGAGACGAACCTTTCGAGGGGTGCTGTACAGATTGCCTGGCGCCCGGTTCCACTTGATGCCTTCGTCCCGGTTGATCGGAAGCTTCAACCGGTGTCCGTCACTCCGATGAAACGTCTCGTAGCGGTGGAGCACTGCCTGGACCCAGTACTCTCCTGGCGGAATGTCCGCGATGCTGTCGACGGGGTAGCCGAGGACGTCGCCATCGAGGACAGCGTCTTCTCCGGGCGCCAAGCCTTCCACGTCGATCCCGAACAGGAGCTGGGTATCCTGACCGTTCTTGATCTGGAACCGCGGCTCCTCGGCATCGTTCGTCGAGATCACCAGCAGCAGACGCCCGTCCAAGGCCGTGCTCGACCGCTCGTCGGGAAACGAAACGGCAAAGCGAAGTCCGGCGGGCTGGCAGGACACGGTGAAGAGAAGCGACAGGACCGCCGCCCATCGCATCACCGCCTCTGAGAGCTGAGAGACTAGCGCTAGAGTGACTCTATACATGGCAAAGTACCTTTCCCAAGATGGCGGAAACGCTGAAGGCCATCGCTAGAGATGGACCCGGAATCTTCTATGAAGGGGCGCTTGCAGAGCGCTTCGCCGCTCATTGTACCGCGCTGCGACGGCCCGGCTGCGAGTGCCCTTGCGAAAGCGGCAGCGCGTCGGCGCCCTTCTGCGGACTCCCGAATTTTTCACCGAAGAAGTCCCCGGGTTTCCAGGTGGGCCGATCCGCGTCCGAGGCCACGTGAAATCCCAGGAGAAAGTTCGTCTTGGCGAAGAGGGCGGCAGCGTCCAGATCCATCGGCTGGTTCAGATCGTCAGCGGGCTGATGGTAGCGTGTTCGTCTCCACTCGTCCTTGAGCGCCGCGCCATCCCGGTCGGGCTCGCCCGTCTCGAGACCCAGGTTCATGAAGACGGCGGGTACGCCCCAGCGCACGAAGCTGTACTGGTCGCTTCGGATGAAGAGCACTTCTTCTGGCTCGGGGTCGGGGCTGACCTGGAGGTCCATTTGTGCCGCGACACGCTCGACGACGTCGGCAAGGCTGGAGTGCTCGGCGCCGGTGGGAATGATCTCGTGGAGCGCGTGCATTACCGGTCCGGCATCCAGGTTGAGGTTGGCCACGATCTGCCCCCGGGGGACGGTGGGGCGAGACATGAAGTAGTCCGAGCCGAGGAGTCCCTTCTCCTCTCCGGTCACGGCCAGAAACAATACGGAGCGCCTGGGTGGTTCTCCCAGAGTGGCGAAGGCGTGAGCGATTTCAATCATCACCGCTGTCCAGACGGCGTTGTCCATGGCGCCGTTGTAAATCGCGTCACCGTCGACCGGCTCACCGATGCCAAGGTGATCTAGATGCGCGCTGTAGACGACGTACTCGTCTCGAAACTCCGGATCCGAGCCCCGGAGCTGGCCGATGACATTGGGGCTTTCGACGCGCTCGTGGCGCGTCGCCACGTCGAGCTCCGCTTCGAAGGCAAGGTCGAACGGCTGCGGCCCCCCGTTCCCGGCTCGCGACAAAATATCCTCCAGCCTCTGCGGAGCGCCTTCGAACACCGCCTCGGCGCCGTCCGGGCTCAGCTGGGCAGCGGCACGGATCGCATTTGCCACGCCGACGGGCTCGTTGTCTTCGTTCAGCCAGCGCATGCTGGCGAACCCGCTTCGGCGAACCAGGGCGGGCCAAGGCCGCCGCCTCCGGTCCACCGCGCTCTGAACATTCAGCACGCCCACCGCTCCGTGGGAGGCGGCATTCTCGAGCTTCAACCGGCTCGACGAGAAGTAAGCGCGCTCGTTGTGGGGGAAGCGCACAGGCGCGCCCGACAACAGGACCGCGATCTTTCCCGCCGCATCGATCCCCGCGTAGTCGTCGTGGTCGAGTTCCGGCGCCGTCACCCCGAAGCCGACGAAGACGAGGGGAGCGCGCACCCGGCTTCGCTCGTGCACGAGGTCCGCCGACAGCAGGTAGTGCTCGCCGTGCTCCAGCCCCCGTGCCACCCCCTCCCTATAGAGGGTCAGGGAGCTTTCGCGGGGCACGAGGTCGGCTTTGCGAAAGGCAACGGGCTGAAAATACGTTCCATCGTTCCCGGCGGGCTCGAGACCCACGGCCTCGAGCTGAGCCGCAACGTAATTTGCCGCAAGCTGGTAACCGCGCGTCCCCGTGCCGCGCCCTTCGAGCAGGTCATCCGCCAGAAAACGTACATGCGCCCGGATGGCGTCGGGACGGATCGTCTCGAGCGCGGCGCCGGTGGCGGTCCGCGGCCTCGACGACCCACACGAGAGGGAACCGAGCGCGAGGACCAGGACGAAAAGGACGGACGTGCGATCTTGCATAGGCGTTATCTCCTGAGATGGCGGCAGACTCGATGCCACCGTTTCCGAACATCTTGCCAGGCCTCCATTGGCCTCGCCGGTGCTACCTCGTGTTAGGGATAGGAAAAATCCATAGTCCATCTCAAACGTGTCCCAATTTTCCACAGCTTGCAGGGGGCTGAGCCTGCTGGTCTGCTGGTCTAGTTTGTCGAGAATACCAGAAGCCCCGGGGTCCGTGAAAGCGATATCCGGCCCCGTAGTGTGCAAAAACCCGATCGAGCGACACCATCATTGTTAGAAGGCCATTCTCGGCGTTGAGAATGCAGAGACGACTGTCGGGAAACGAGGCGAGCTCTGATAGGGTGCCAGCCGTCGGCAAACTGCTTGGGAGACTATATTGGCGTTACAGTCCGCTCACGCCGCGTCTCGATAGTAATATCGGAGCGTTCCGCCGAGGCGCTCCCGACATCGGATGCGATCGTCGGACCCCAGCGAATCCTGCGCTGAGTAGATAAGCTCGTTGTCGAGACCTTGATGATTCCTCTCCAGATGGATGATGAATGAATTCGGCGATTGCTCGCCGAAGAAAATCATCCGATTGAGACATTCGCTTTTTATCGAAAGAACAAACCTTTCGATGTAAGCGTTCAAGTTCGGCGAGCGGTACGGCAAGCGAATGACTCGAGTTCCGGCATCGTCGACGAGCCCTCGAAACTCCGCGGCGCGCGGAAAGCCAGTTGGGTCCTCCCAGGTAGCCACTTTTCGGGTAAGATGTCCACCACTTCTTACGTCTCTAGGGAGGGTCTGATGAATCGACTACGAATTCGAACGCGCTCGGCGATCGTTCTCGTTGCAGTATTGCCGCTCTTCGCAGCGGGCTGCGCGGGGCCTGGTGGAGAACCCGGTGGCCACGCCGCGAGTACCGCGACCGCCTACGAAGGCGCCCGCCTCATCGATGGCAACGGTGGCGTCGTCGAGGACGCCGTCTTCGTCGTCGACGGCGGAAAGTTCGTGGCGGTTGGTGCCGCGGCGGACGTCGAGGTTCCCGACGGTGCTGAGCGCGTCGACTTGAGCGGCAAGACCGTGATCCCCGCGCTCATCGACTCGCACGTACATCTCAGCCAAACCGGAGAAGGTGTGATGGAAGACCTCGATCGCCGTGCGTACTTTGGCATCGCTGGCGCGGTGAGTCTCGGGCTCGACGGTGACGAAGCTCCGCTAGACATGCGGAGCGAGCATCTGTATCGATCAGCAGGCCGCGGCATAACTTCGCCCGAGGAAGGCCGCTCCGAAGTGCCGCACTGGGTCACGACTGAGGAAGAAGCACGACAAGCCGTACGCGACGAAGCGGCGAGAAACGTCGACATCATCAAAATCTGGGTCGACGATCGAGGCGGCCAGTACGAGCGGCTGAGCCCCGAGCTCTACGGTGCTGTCATCGACGAGGCACACCAGAACGACATTCGCGTCGTGGCGCATATCTTCCGGCTCGAGGACGCGAAAGGCTTGCTCGAGGCCGGCATCGACGGGTTCGCGCACGGTGTCCGTGACCAAGATGTCGACGACGAGTTCGTCTCCATGATAAAAGCGCGTCCGAACGTCGTCTACATCCCGAATATGCCGGGGCGCGGTGTTCCGACCGAGCTCGGTTGGCTCGACGGCTCGATGACGGCGGACGAGATTGCCGCCATCGCCGAGCGCAACGTCGAGAACGCAGAGGCCGCCGAAAGTTTCGGGATCCAAGCGCGAAACCTGAAACGGCTCGCCGAAGAGGGCGTCACGATTTCCTTGGGCACGGACGGCAATCGTCCGTGGGCGCCGCACGTCGAGATGGAAGACATGGTTGCGTCCGGAATGTCACCGGCGGACGTGTTGATCGCCTCGACGAAGAACGCTGCGGAGCAGTCGGATTTCCCCGATGTCGGAAGCGTTGCCGTCGGTAAGAGCGCCGACTTCGTGGTGCTCGACGCCAACCCGCTGGACGACATCACGAACACGCGGAAGATCTCCGCTGTGCACTTAAAAGGCGAGGAAGTCGATCGCGCAGCCCTCAGCGCGCGATTTACGGCGGCGACCAGCTCAGAATAGCTCTGCAAGTTCGGCGCGCTCAGCCTGCGCTGGGGTCGGGGATCGCTCCGACCTGCTGCAGCAGCCGAGCGCGTCGAACCCGACCCACGACTCGTTGAGCTTCCCATGGGAGGGAAGAATGAAACAAATACTGATGTTATGTAACAGCACTCGTTCCGATGGAGCGTTTACCCCGCAGCGAAGGATTCGCCCATGACTAGACGACTCGTGTCCATCCTGTGCCTCCTGGCGTTTTCCGCTCTCGCGTCCGCCGCGCCGAAGCGCTCGCTGACGCTCGAGGACATCTTCGGACCAGACGCTGACTGGGACGGTGTGTCCCTACAGAGCCTACAGTGGGAAGCCGACGGATCTGCGTTCCTCTACGTGGACGCCGATCCGGACGGCAAAACCAAGAACATCTACCGGGAAAACGTCGACGACGGCGAGCGCACCGTCGTGGTCGATGGCAAGTCCCTGGTGCTCGGCCCGGGCCGTGCGCCCATCCCGTTCACGGATTACCAGGCGAGCGAGGACGGCCTGTTTTTCGTGCTTGCCGGACCGCGGAGCCAGGCGGACTTTCGCGGCTCCCCGCCCCCCGACCGGAGCTACTACCTCTACGACACCGTGACTCGCGCCCTCAGGCCGTTGTCAGGCATCGCCGGCGGTCAGCAGCACGCCAAGCTGGCGCCCGACGGCACCAGGATCGGCTTCGTCCGGGGCGGCAACCTCTTCGTGGTCGACCGGGCGTCAGGCACTGAGACCCAGTTCACCTTCGACGGGAACGATGACATCCTGAACGGTGTGAACAAGGGCTTCGGGGCGGATGGCTGGCGCTGGTCTCCCGACGGCAAGCGGATCCTGTTCGTACGCGTGGACCAGAGCGCGGTAGACACCGTTCCCCTCATCAACTTCCTGACGCCACACCCGAAGGTGCACTGGAAGAAGTATCCGAAGGCAGGGGAGACGAATTGGAAGCTGCGCGTCGGCGTCCTTCACCTCGAGTCGGGCCAGACGAACTGGCTGCAGCTCGGCCCGGACACGGACGTCTACTTCCCGCGGCTGAAATGGACGCGTAACCCGGCGGTGGTAGCGGTCCAACGCCTCAACCGGCAGCAGAACAAGCTCGAGCTGCTCTTTGCTGACGTGACCAGCGGCGCATCGCGGGTGATCCTCACGGAGACCGACCCGTACTGGGTACGAATCGACAATGACCTGACGTTCCTCACGAGCTCCGACCGTTTCATCTGGACGTCGCAGCGGAGCGGGTATAAACACGCCTACCTGTACGACTACGATGGCCGCTTACTGAACCAGATCACGAGCGGCGAGTGGGAGATCAACGCAGCACGATCGCGCCACGCAGTACTCGGGGTTGACGAGGCGGATGGATGGTTGTACTTCGACGGCAAGAAAGACGGGGTCGTCGAGCAGCACGTCTACCGCGTGAGGCTCGACGGCCAGGAGCTTCAGCGCTTGAGCAGAAAGCCAGGGTGGCATGCGGCGGCCGTTTCACCCGATGCCAACCATTTCGTGAACACCTTCTCCGATGTGAACACACCGCCACAGATCAGCATGCACCGATCGGATGGCGGCTTGGTGCGCTGGGTGAGGAGGGGTGAGATGCCCGGCTTGGCAGATTTCGAGCTGGTGAAGCCAGAGTTCCTGACGGTGCGGACCAGCGACGGGGTGGATTTGAACGCCGTCATGATCAAGCCGGCCGGGTTCAACCCGAAACAGAAGTATCCGGTCATTTTTTACGCTTACGGTGGCGTGAGCTCTCAGACGGTGGTCAACCGGTGGGGCGGCGATCTCGCCTCGTGGTTCCCGAGTCGAGCGAGACGATGGCTATGGCACCAGTTGATGACTCAGAAGGGCTACATCGTGTTCACGATCGACAATCGTGGCACAGGCGGGCGCGGGAAGGCTTTCGAGAACTTCATGTACCAGAACCTCGGCACTTGGCCGCTGCGCGATCACATCGAAGGAGCGAAATACCTGGCCCGCCTGCCCTACACGGACCCATCGCGGACCGGCATCTGGGGCAGGAGCGCTGGCGGATACCTCACGTGTCTGGCCCTGACCGAAGGCTCGGACTACTTCACGGTCGGGGTGTCGCAGGCACCGGTCACGAACTATCTATTCCATTCGAGCTCCTGGTCCGAGCGGTACATGGGCCTGCCGAAGGAAAACATGGCCGCTTACAACAAGGAGGCGGTCGTCACCTACGCGCCCAAGCTCAAGGGCCACCTTTTGCTGGTGCACGGGATTGCGGACGACAACGTACAGTTGCAGAACACCGTTGAGGTGGTTGAGGCGTTCCAGGCGGCCAACAAGCAGTTCGATCTAATGCTCTACCACGGGCGCAACCATTCGCTGCAAGGCGGCAATACCCAACTCCATTTGTTCACGCTGATGACCGAGTACTTCCTCCGTCATCTGCCGCCGAGCGTTCCCTAAACATAGAGGACGCCGACGCTGCCTGCGGCGGCCGGGCGCCGAAAATCCAGCGTTCCGACGCTCGCGCCGCCGCATCACTTCTGAAACAGCCGTTGGCCGAAGTGGGACAGGTCCGCTCGACACACCTCCCCTTTCCCCTTCAACACCGCATAGCTCAGAACGATAGTAGTTTCCTTCCTTTCTAGCCTTTTTTTCCGTCGCCAACACTACCTCCAGTTGGGTAACTCCGCTTATCCTAGAGATGTAGGAGGAGATCGACTGTTGATATGCCGAAGATGAAGCACGGATTGAAAGCACTTCAAGGAAGAGTGAGAGCTAGAGGAATTGAAGACGCTGTAGATCGTCGCTCCAGCGGTTACCGCTCGATGGCTGCTTTTAGAGACTGCAAGGGTTGTCCCTCTTCAATATCCGTCCGCGTTTGAAATCAGGGACTTACGCGCCCTCCTTGCCGGCGGTCACAGGGAGAGCTCCCGCTTGAGATCAGGGAGCGGAAAAGGGCAAACTCCGCCGCCATGCTCCGTGTTCTCATCTTCCTCGTCTCTCTCGGCGCGCGCGCGATCCGGGCGATGTGCCGGCGCAGAGCCGACCTTGTTATCGAAAACCTGGCTCTGCGACAGCAAGTGACTGCGCTGAAGAAAGAGCGCCCGCGCCCGCCCTTCAAAACGCTTGCTCCACTCCTCCCAAGGAAAAACCACTAGCTGATTTTTTGGCCAACCGCCTTGCCTTGCGAAAACAGAAGCAGGTAGTCAGGCCCACCCGCCTTCGAATCCGTGCCGGACATGTTGAAGCCGCCAAAGGGATGAACCCCCATGAGAGCACCCGTTGACTTACGATTGAAGTAAAGGTTGCCAACGTGGAACTCGCGCCGGGCTCGTTCCAGCTTCTCTCGGTTGGTGCTGTAGACCGAGCCGGTCAGACCATACCTCGTGCCGTTGGCGATCCGAAGCGCGTCGTCGTAGTCCTTCGCTTTGATACAGACGAGTACGGGGCCGAAGATTTCCTCCTGAGCGATGGTGGCGTCCGGGGAGACGTCGGCGATGATCGTCGGCTGGATGAAATAGCCCTCGCCCTCCTTCCGGTCACCCCCCACTAGAAGCTTCCCCTCTTTCTTCCCGATCTCGATGAACTCAAGGATGCTCTCGAACGCGGTCTTGTCGATGACGGGCCCCAGATCGACCGAGACCTCCGTCGGATTACCGACTTGGAGTCGTTTGGCACCGTCGACGAGCTTGTCGATGAACTCGTCGTAGATCGCTTCGTCGATGATGGCCCGAGAGCCGGCCGAGCACTTCTGACCTTGAAAGCTGAAGGCAGAGGTAACAACGCCCTCTGCGGCGGCATCCAGATCGGCCTCCCGGTCGACCACCACCGCGTTCTTCCCTCCCATCTCGAGGACCGTCCGCTTGATCCAGACCTGACCGGACGAGATTTTCGCCGCTCGCTCGTGGATTCCGACACCGACTTCCATCGAGCCGGTGAAGGCCACGAAGCGCGTACGCGGATGGTCGACGAGGGCATTGCCGACGACTCCGCCGGAGCCGGTGACCAGGTTGAGGACTCCGGGCGGCAGTCCGAGGTCCTGAAGCATCTGAGTGAACAGATAGACAGAGGTCGGCGAGGTACTGGCCGGCTTGACCACCAGGGTGTTCCCGGCGACGAGGGCCGCGGTGGCCATTCCGAAGGTCAGCGCCAGAGGGAAGTTCCACGGTGAAATCACAACCCCGGCGCCCAGTGGGATGTAGAAGAAGTCGGTCTTCTCGTCAGGGAGTTGAGCAAGCGTCGACGTTTGCGAGCCGGCGAGGTCGATCATCTGGTGAGCGTAGTAACTCATGAGATCCACGATCTCCGCCGTCTCGCCGTCGGCCTCCGCCCAACTCTTCCCTACCTCGTAAACCATCCAGGCGGAGAACTCGTGTCGGCGCTTGCGGACTTGCTCGGCCGCCCGGAAAAGATACTCGGCTCGCTCTTTGGGCGAGACCCGGGACCATTCTGGAAAGGCCCGGTCCGCCGCCTCGAGCGCGCGAACCGCGGTCTCGACATCCGCGCGTGGAAACCGCCCAATCACCTGTTGAGGGTCGGCGGGGTTGATCGAGGCGAAATCGTCACCACCGGTCTCCTGTTTTCCGTCGATGATCATCGGGTAGCTGGCACCCAGCTTCGATGCGACGTCGGCGAGGGCGGCGCGGAAGGCATCCGCGTTCTCGGGTAAGGTGAAGTCGGTCTCCGGCTCGTTCTTGAAAGCTTCGTGGGTCATTCTCTTCCTCCTCGTTTCGAGCTCAGCTCGTTTCGGCGAGGGCCGCCATAAGCCCTTCGCGCATCAAAGCAGGTGGCATGTTGCCGACTCGCAGCAGGCGCTCGTGAAAGTCCCTCAGGGAAAACGCCTCTCCCAGAATCTCGGACATGCTCCCTACAGATTCGAGCCCGCCCTCGGTCTCCTATCAACAGAAGTCGCTCCTGGCGGGGAATCAACCATTCCACCCCGGACGAGGCCTGCCGTACGTTCTCCTCGAAACGCGAGTAGCAGGTCTTGTCGCCCCACTCCGGGATTGGCGTGCTCACGTGGAACTCCACGGAAACGAACTCCCCTTCCACGAGAGAGAAGCGCGCGTGTTCTCCGTAGGCGAAGGGAAAATCCTGACCGATTCGCGCCCCGATGTCGTGAGAGTTGTTGCCCACGGAATGCCCATAGACTCTGAACCGTGCATCAGCTCGCCGGCTCGATCAGCAGCAACTCCTTCTGAGTCGGGATGAGCCACTTGACACCCTCGTCCGTGACCTGTGCCGTCTCTTCGAATCGCGCGTACCAGGTCTTTCCGTCCCATTCGGGAATCGGCGTGCTCACGTGAAACTCGATCGAGACCCACTCGTTGGCCATCAGCGGAAAACGGACGCGATCGCCGTACGCGAAGGGAATATCCGCCGCAATGCGGGCGCCGATGTCGTGAGCCACGTTGCCGACCGAATGCCCGTACACGCCGATCTCCGGCTCGGACGTCGTCACTGCGTCGCCTCCGGCATCCGGTCCCACGGCCTTGTAGCCTCGCCTCTCGACCTCGGCGTTGATGGCGGACCAAGTCTCGAAGCCGATTGCGCCCGGGAGCATCATGCCAGCGTACAGATCACCGATCTCGTGCGTCGTCTCCCACGCTTTTTGCATGCTCTCTGGCATCGACGTCTCCCCAGGCCGTAGAATGTAGGCCGCACGCTTGATGTCGATGGCGTAACCGAGGTAGTTCAGGCCACCATCGATGCTGAGCACGTCTCCCGGCTCGAGCGGAATATTGGGGTCGTGAATCGGAAGTAACTCTCCCTCCCGCACGACTCTTACGGTACCGCCGCCGGTGAGGCCGAGCTCGAGTGCTCGATCCTCGAGCCACCAGGCGACGTCTTCCGCAGTCGTTACGCCCGTCACGATGTTTCTCTTTCTGAGTGCGTCGGACATCCACCGCGCGGACCACTCCAGCAGCTCAGTGTAGATCTCAGTCTCTTGCGGTGTGCGGTTGAGCCGGAAATCGCGCACGACGAGCTCGGCCGAGACGATGCGTCCGGCGTATTCGGGCCCGATGGTTTCAACGAGAAAATTCTTGAGGCCGACCGTAAGGCCATCCGCTTCGGGCAGGGTGTGGGAGGTGTTGACACCGATTTTTTGCGGATTGCGGTCGTGAACCGCCTTGCGAAGATGGGGTGTCAGGCCCTCCCGACTGTATCCGTAGTAGATCGTCTCGTCGTAGACTTGACTGATCACCGAGTTGGCCGGCTGCTCGTGGGAGCCGAAGTAGATCTTCTCCGGTGTTTCGCTGCCGGTGTCGAAGAAGATGAACGCGGCGCGGACACCGGAGAACCCGCCTCCGAGTTCGACATGGAGTGGCTCTGGGTTGTTCTCCCGATCCAGCACGATCCACATGTCGATGCTGTGATTGCGCATCGCTGGAAGCAGGGCCGTTTGGAGCTTTTCCGCAATCGCGGCCCGCTGGATATCGAATCGCTCCCGCGAATGGGGTATACCGTACTCGGCGGACAGCGAAGAGGAAAGGTTCCCTTTACCTCCGGAATCGGCCGCACAACCGCCGCAAACGAGCACAACCGCCGTCAGGCAAGTAAGGTAGAGATAAGTGCATCTAGCCAACATTCTTGTAGGTTCTCACCGTTGAGATTTGGCCCCGCTACGTGGAGGAAGCTCCGCACCTGATCGCAAAGGGCTATGACCCTAGAGAGGATGTAACGTATCACATATCAAGCAGAGGACAAGTCGATAATTCGAATGAGACTTGTGCGCAAAATGGGATTCTGCCTCTCCACGGCACGCAGACAGACTTTGATTTTTCCTATGCTACTAACTTTCGGCGCCGACCCAACGATTCCTACTATTCGAGTACCCGAACGCGGATACGCTAAAAGTGTTGACCCTAATGTTCCATACGACGTAATAATCGATCACTCTGGCCTACCACCGATTCCACTAGGAGGCCCGGCGGTATATCCCATTCATGCCGCTTCCGGCGTCGGCTATGGGCAGGGTTACGCTGGTAATTCCCATCGGCACGTTCCTGATGGATGGCTTCGAACTGTGAAGTTTCTCGTCGAGGAGCTACACGTTGACGTTACCACAAGAGATCACAATGGGTATAATGCCGTTCATCACGCGGCTTCGCGCGGAGACAATGAGCTGATTCGATATCTAGTGTCAAAGGGCGTCGATGTTACCCAAGTGAGCCGCAGTGGGTAGACCACCGCGGATATGGCTAACGGTCCGGTGCAGCGAATACTGCCATTCCCGGATACAGTAGCGTTCTTGGAGGGCTTAGGCTCCAAGAATGAGGGTGTCAAGAAGTTAGTTGAAACCGTCATAAGTGACTCCCGGTCATTTTCAGATCTACGCCCCTGACCTTACGCGGCCTCAGGCACCTCGTCCTCTCGTTGGGTCGCATCGATCGCCGCAACCACTTCGCCGATGGATGCGTACCCCTTTACTCGTTTGAACTGTTGCTCGCAGTGCAGCAGCACAGCGGCAAGCCATCGCTGGCGCATTTTGGTGCTACGGTAGCGTTTGATGTTGTGCTCGCAACTGCGAACCATGGAAAACATGTTTTCGATGGGATTCGTCGAGTGCAGGCTCTTGCGCAGTTACTTCGCAAGTCCCTTGCCACGACGAACGCCATCGAGAATCTCAACTGAACCATCCGCAGAGTCTCGAGAAACGTGAAGCGTTGGAAGAGTCCTTCCATTATTCGACGTTGGACCGTTCTCGGTGTTGTCACAGCGGAGAAGAAGTTCCGGCGAATCAAAGGCTATCGCCATATGGGTGCTCTCGTTCACGCCCTTAGAAGCAAACAGAAATCTCTTGACAGCGATGCGTTTGCTGCCTAATAGTATTCACTGGTGCCGCCGCTACCCGACCAAATTCAACAGCGGCCGGGACATCCCCGGTTCCGGCAGGACTGGCGTTTACCCAAGCCGACGGTCCTGAAGTCCGTGTCGATCGACGGAGACGCCTTTCACAAAGCATTCGACCAGTAGTTGAGGTATCGAGAGGAGGACCGTATCGTCCGGATCACGCGGCTGCGAAACATACGCTCGGACCTACTCACACACGTGCTCGGAGGTTTCCGCCAAACGGGCAAGTTCCGCGCCCGCGCCCAGCGGGACGGGCCGCCGGAGACGCATTAAATAATGCACCCGGTACTGCGGCACGTCGAGATCTCGGGTGACCGGCGCGGTGACTCGGTGCGCAATTGAAGGGCCCGGTCGCCGCTCCCGTGGAAGCCTCGCAGCTGAAACGTGTGGTGGTCGAGGCGTCCGCGATCGCCGATCGTTACTGGAAAAGCCGAGTAACTGTCAACCGCAAGGCCGATGGGTCATTGATTACCGATGCAGATACCGAGGTCAACGAGTTCTTGCGCGGTGTGCTAACTCGACTACTGCCCGGCTCCGGCTGGCTCTCCGAGGAGACCAGGGACGACTTGAGCCGCCTTGCCAGCGACTGGGTGTGGGTTGTCGACCCACTTGATGGCACGAAGGAATTCGTCCAGGGGGTGCCCGAGTTCGCCATCTCGGTCGGTCTCGTCCATCAAGGTTCGGCCGTACTGGGCTGCGTCGTCAACCCAGCCAGCGGACAGGGGGGCGTTGGTCACGTTGGAATTGGCGCCGAGTTCTGGGGAGGACTCCAACAAGGGCATTCGGCCACAAGTCTGTCAGAGGCCCGCGCGAGCGTGAGCCGTTCTGAGACCGAAGACGGTAGCGTGACGCCCTACGTTAGCCTTGTCGGAACGTCCTTTCCCGTGGGCAGCGTCGCCTACAAGCTGCTGCGCGTCGCGGCGGGACACGACGATCTGACTTTCTCTGTGCAACACAAGTCGGAGTGGGACATCTGCGGTGGCGTTGCCCTGCTGGAGGCGACTGGCAATGTGTACCGACGCCTGGACGGGGAACCGGTGCAATTCAACCAGAGCGACACGAGAGTCCGCTCGGGTGCGTTGGCAGGCGCCCGATCGCTGGTGGACGAATTGCAAATCGAGATGGAACGGACCGCGTCTTCCTTGCGGGGGTCCCCCACATCAGCGAAATAGCACATTGCTTTCTGGCTGTCGGCCCAGAAGACTCTTTGCGGGAGCCGAGGGGGCGATTTGAAGGCATCTCTCGCACGGAAAGGGTGGGGCGAGTGGGCGACTCTGGTTCTCAATCAGGAACTCAGAAAGATTCATACTGAATTGTTGGTCTATATCAACGACGAATTGGTCCTCCATGACGTAGGGCAAGATACGGTCGCCGGTCATAGAGTTTTTCTCGGTGAGGGTAGCGGTCCGTATGATGTCGATGTAGCCGGTCTGCCAGTAGACGGTCGGCAGTTTCTGGCGGGGCTGGTTGTACGGTTCGGGTATCCCGATATCGATCAGCGGTTCTAGGTACGGCTCGCCGATGGCCCACATTTTAAACGGATTCTGGAGAGGCGGCGAAACCGCCCGCACCGAGTCAGCTTCGGGGTCGTTTATCAGCGTCTCGACTGCTTCGTCCACTCTCTCCGGCCTACGGAGCGGCGTCGTCGGTCGCATGTGCACGACGATCTCCGGGGCGGTAGCCTTCGTGCTCATGCAACCACTCCAGGGCGTGCAGGAACACGGGGAGATCGGTCGTATCGTCCTCCGCCAGCTCTGCCGGTCGTAAGAAGGGCGCTTCCGCCCCCAGCGACAGACCGATATCGCGAATCCGCTCGGAGTCCGTGCTGACCACGATTCGCGATATCAACTGGCAATGTTGGGCCACCTCTATGGTGTGCGCGATCAGCGGTTTCCCGGCCAACGGCGCAATGTTCTTCATCGGGATAGATTTCGATCCGCCGCGCGCCGGGATCAGGGCTAATACCTGTGGTTCAGATGCCATAGCGTTTGCACCAGGATCGTTGCCTATAGCTTGTGGCACGACGCGTTATATCCAGGAGGCGAAGAGGTCGGTTCACCCTTGCCGTCTTCCTGGAGTAAGGCCGTCCTGACTGGGCCAGCGCGTTCCTCAGTTCCGATCCCTACTACGACGGAAAGAGTTCGGGACTAGCTTTCCTATCGCCCTGGATAGAAGCACTTTGGGCCCCTCGAGGACTCCGCTCATGTATACCAATGCCGCCTGACTGGTCGACAGTGGTGATAGGTAGGACCGGGCCATCAGTCTGAGCTTCGAGGAGTATTCCCCGAGACGAACGGTTTTCAGGCGCTTCCAATCGATGGCGCCTCCGTCTCTCGTATACCCCATCGCCGCGAGCAGGTCCGGGCACGCCATTGCACCAATTACACTCAACTCGTCCTCGTTGAGGTGCTTGCGGCGGTCATAGCTATCTTTTCTGACATACCCGACTCCACTGCCCATGTCGCCTTCGATTTGAAATGTGGTATTGTGTCTCTTCTTTTGGTCCACCATGTTCAGCATTGGCTCGACTTCGGCAGGAACGTCGAGCCATTCACACAGCGACTCCACGAAACCGACAGGGTCATCCTTGATCTGGTCGAAGAAAAGGGTACGGTAGGAATCTGGATACCGAACCGTTCGGGCCATTCCCATGGCCGCGGACCGGGCCCAGTCATTGCAGAATAGGTGGACAGGAGACTTGTACGATTGTGACTCTCTTAGCGAACGGTCCATTTTCCTAGCGGTAACCCAGCTTGCGTAGTTGTCGTAGGGGTTTCGAATGACCTGGAGAAACTTTATGCGGTCCGGTCCGAACCAACCAACGAGTCTGTCGAAGTTATCCTCCGACATATGCGTGTATTCTCCGAAGTACTTCTTATCGGGGAAATGCGCTTGCCTGAAAGTCTCTAGCAGGGTCAAGTACAGGTCCTTCTGGCTGTCGCCGGAGCCCGTGACCATACTTCGAGTGAGGCGCCAGGACTTGCTCTTGCGACACGACTCGAAGAAGAAGTCCAGGTTCTCCTCGAATCCCCCCCTTGAGCGATAGTCTTCGTCGCCGAAGTAATGGAAGAAGTTGAGTGCGGATTCAGGGATCGCTATCTGACTGTGCGAGCCCAAGGCGCCGCTGAGAATCGTCTTGCCGCTTCGAGGAAGGCCCCCAATAATGATGACTTTGTCTGGTACCGCTACGCGTCCCAACATACCCCTTCCATCAAACTACTGAGATGCACGAACCCTGCTCTTATCGTTAAGGAAACTCAGGGTTTCTCTCAACAAGATAGCCGAACAATCCATTACGCTCTCGCGATAAGTATCCAGGGTGAGCTCGACGTAGTCGGAGCGCTGGTATGACTCGGTGACGCCCACGAAGTTGCCGGACAAGCCGGCGAAGGCCTTGCTATATTGCCCCTTGAAGTCCCGTTCGGCACAGACCTCCACCGGACAATCCAAGTACACCTCCATGAAGTTTCCAATTCTCTCGCGGATTAGTTGGCGGGTTTTCTGTACATGCGCGATCGTGCAGACGATGCAGACGTATCCCAAACTGTTGCGTTCGATCGCAAAACTTGTAGTTTCCCTCAAGACATCGTTCCTGTCCTCTGTGGAGTATCCGTACTCCTTTCCCGAGGCTCGTAGCCTCTCACGGAACGCCTCGCCGTCTACGAGCTCAACCTTTTTGAAACCGTTTTGAAGTAGATCGTCGCGCAGGCACCTTCCCAGGGTCGACTTACCAGACGAAGAAATTCCAGTGATGAAAATGGTCCCGCTGGTGAATTCGTTCTTGCGCGCGGAGTCGTGTTCCGTGTGTGGCATCTCAGACTATTTGGTACATTAGGCTCTAGAGGATGTCAAGGAATTAGTTGAAACCGTCATAAGTGACTCCTGGTCATTTCAGATCTACGCCCCTGACCCTACGCGGCCTCAGGCACCGCGTCCTCTCGTTGGGTCGCATCGATGGCCGCAACCACTTCGCCGATGGATGCGTACCCCTTTACTCGTTTGAACTGTTGA
>Ga0310123_10001709_pt1 | contig 18036 bp, 9 predicted proteins | sample CB6_AW_1057_MG_FD_203505 | JGI IMG/M metagenome (GOLD analysis project Ga0310123, IMG submission 203505) | Marine microbial communities from Western Arctic Ocean, Canada - CB6_AW_1057 | ecosystem: Environmental > Aquatic > Marine > Oceanic | place: Canada: Western Arctic Ocean | collected... | reverse complement strand
TGCCTGCTTCAGGGGATTCAGCTGTTTCGTCACCATGCTAATTCAAATATGTGTCAGGTGTTTTGCGTGGTGTATGGAAATCGGCCGTGTGTGGCCTTCCGCAGTCGACGCACTGGTTGTCATTGTTCTGTCAAACAGAAAACATCGCTGTCTGCCCTGGATAACGATGGGGTGGATAAATTAACCAAGAATGATGCGGGGCCTTGAATGCCAACCGAATTGAGCAGGCGAAACGTGACTGGTGTGATAGGAATTGGACTGCTGGGAAGTGCTTTGGCCGAGCGTCTGATCCAGGCTGAGTTTGAAGTTTGCGGCTATGACCGGTCAGATCAGGCATTGAGCAGATTCAAAATTTCCGGCGGTCATGTCACTTCGAGTCTGATGGAACTGGCCCTCGCCTGTCGTCGAATCGTGCTGTGCCTGCCGGATTCGACGGTCGTGGAACGTGTGCTGGCTGAAATACAACCGCATCTGTTGCCGGAGACCATTATCGTCGACACGACAACTGGCGATCCGCAACGAACGAAGCAGTCAGCTGAATCGCTGTCCGACATCGACGTGGAACTGGTCGACGCAACAGTGCTGGGGTCGAGTGACGTAACTCGCCGAGGACAGGCCGTACTCATGGTCGGGGCAAACCCGGTGGCCTTCGACCGCTGTCAGCCTGTGCTGAATGCGATTTCTGGCAATATTCATCACCTCGGTCCGGCAGGCAGTGGCCAGGAAATGAAGCTGGTCGCAAATCTTGTCCTGGGCCTGAATCGAGCGGTGCTGGCAGAAGGCCTGCATTTCGCAAAGAACCTGGGACTTGACCCGAATACAGTGCTTTCCATCCTGAAATCCGGAGCAGCGTGGTCGCGGGTAATGGATGACAAGGGCGAGAAGATGATTCACGAAGATTTCGCACCTCAGGCGCGCCTGAGTCAACACCTCAAAGACGTCCGTTTAATCCTGAGTTACGCAGAAGACGGCAGCATACAACTCCCGTTGTCGGAAGTTCATCGCGATTTGTTACAACGTGTGGAGGATGACGGCAGTGGCGGTCTGGATAATAGCGCAGTGATTCGTGCCTGGTGAGGCGACACAGTGCGGATTGCCTGTATCAGGAGGCCGGACTCGTCCCGGCGCAGTTGTGTTCGCAGCCAGTGATGACCAGAACCCGGACCATTTGTTGGCAGGAAATCCGGATAAGCGCTGTGGCACTGGGTACTGGCGGGATCATTCTCATGGTGAACTATGTGCGGCGTCGACGGGAACTCCGGCCTCGAGGACCACGACGGTCGGCATGATCCACTCCGGGAGATTTGAGCGACAGTGACGCGATTGCCTCCTCCCAGCTGGGAATGTCTCTGAAGTCCGGAGTAACTTCTCGCTCGCGACGGCTGCTGCGATCGCGAGATTCCTCTTCGTTGTCTGATCGATTCGCATAACCACGTGAACGTCGAGGGCGTTCTTCCTGCGACTGGGTTTCCGTTGCCACGTCTCGCAATTGTGAAGGCCGGCGTCGACGCATCACCTTGCGCGGTGGTTCTGCATCATCTTCATTATCGCTGTCGTCGAATTCAAATTGTGCATCATCCGCGGCGGCGTCGTCCGCGGCGTCGTCATCATCATCCCATCCGACATCCGCGCTCGGGCGGCGGTCCGGAGAGGATTCGGATCGTCGTGAACGTCCACGGCGCCCGCCGCGATGACCACGCCGAGGGCGTTCTTCTGCGTCTTCACCGGGTTCACCGGGTTCACCGGGTTCACCGCGTTCACCGCGTTCACCGCGTTCACCGCGTTCAGACTCATCCAGAGACGCCTCGGGATCATCCTCCTCATCACCTCTTGTGCGGCGGCGTCGGCTCTGAGAATCCGGGGATTTTTCCGGTGACACGCTGACGAAATCTTCGGACGCATCCTCGAACAGAATTTCCGTCAAGTCGTCTTCATCGGTCACATCGTCATCCGACAGAGCAGCCTCATCGACTCTGGCTTCCGAAGCTGATTCGATGTTCTGACTACCTCGGCCACGACCACGTCGACCACGTCGACCACGTCGACGACGGTGAGGACGTGCGACTTCATCTGTCTCATCGTTGATCGCAGAGGAAGGATCGTCTGATGACGACCCGCTGGCTGCAGCCGCGACTTCATCATCCTCATCGTCTTCGTCTTCTTCCTCAGAATCAGGCAGTTCGCCCGCCGGTGCTGATTCGGGAGCTTCATCGTCCCATACCCAGCGATCAAGTTCGTTCCAGTAGGAATCGTCCCCGACCTGTTCTTGTCCGGCGGTTGGTTTTGAGGGGTGATGCGCCGTGTCCAAGACTGATGCGAGTTTTTCACGGACTACTTCACTGTCGTCGTCCTCAGTAAAAACAACGGCACCGTCATTGACGGCCGGCCCGCCAGCCTCTGAGACTTCTGCTGGTTCGTCGAAATCCTCCTCCTCGAAAACAATCAAGTCATCATCGAACGCATCGTCCACGTCGATTGTGGAGTCCGTATCAGCGTCTGCCTGTGGATCATTTGCAGCGTGGTCTGCCGGATCCCGAACAATGCCCAGCAGGTCATCGACGCCGCCACCATCTTCATAATCGTTGAATAGAAGTTCGCCGGCGGCCGGAGGTGCATCGTCTGGGCTCATCCCGAGCATATTCCTGATTGCTTCGTCTTTGGGTTTGCTGAAACGGTCCTGCTCTTCTCCTGCACTGCTCATGTTTCGAATTTCTATTGCGATCGACTCAATACGACAAGACACGCGGCTGCTCAGGTCGCCGGGAACAGTCTGAACCAACCTGCCGCGAAAGTCTCCGATGACTCACGGATGTTAACAGGTGGCCGAGCATATTGACCGTGTTTCGCTTTCACGAATCACGATTCCGTAAGAAAGCTTCATGATTCCGCAGCCTGACAGCGCCAAACTGTGACATCCGTGAATCGCAGAGAAGCGAATCTTCTGCCTGCTGCTCTGGAATTCAGACGTTCGGTGCCGCAGTACCGTAAACTGTTCGCTACATTGTCTGCCCTGAAACCTACAAAAACACGGGGCCCGGATAACCGGTGGCCCGACTGTGTAAGGAGAGATTCGTGGCGTCACTCAAAAACAACACAGCGATTGTCACGGGTGCTGGTTCCGGGATTGGGGAAAAAACGGCTGAATTGCTGGCAGGCGAAGGAGCCAAGGTCGTGCTGGTTGGTCGCCGGCTGCCGCCGCTGCAGCAGGTTGCTGATCGAATTCTGGCAACCGGAGGCACTGCGGTCGCTCATTCGGCTGATCTGACAGTGGGCGCTCAAGCCATCGCCGTGGCTGCATTTGCGCTCGACAATTACGGTCGAATCGATGTGTTAGTGAACAATGCAGGATTTTCATCAAAAGTTCGCTCGGTTCGTTATGTTCAGCCGGATGAATGGGATGCTGTATTCAAGGTCAACATGGAAGGCGTATACCGACTGACACAGGCGAGCCTGCCGGGAATGATTGAGCGTGGCAGCGGGACTATCATCACCACCTCGTCAATGGCGGCTTTGAGGCCCGGTGTTCTCGGCGGTGCGCCATATTCTGCGGCCAAGGCAGCCGTGCGGGCATTCTCCCATGGCCTCAACAGCGAGCTGCGGAATCAGGGGATTCGGGCAACTGTCATCATTCCTGGAGAGGTCGACACTCCGATACTCATGGGCCGTCCTTCCGTCCCGAACGCTCAAGCGCGACAAACCATGATGCAGGCGGAAGACGTGGCCCGCTGCATTCAGCTTGCCGCCACGCTGCCTCAACGCACCGTGATCGAAGAACTGATCGTCATGCCTTCAATTATTCGCGACATGTCGGCGGAAATGGAAGTCGCCTCGACGAAGCGGAACTGAGAAAACGGAGTGAGCCGGACGCTTGTACTGCGGTCATGGCTGCTCATCCTTAGCAAAGCCTCATGCAATTTTCTCCGGCGCAAGAAACGGGCTGTTTGGGATTCTCCTGATAATTATCCCCTGTTTTTTTCACTGCATCACCAATGTCGGGTACACACGTGCTTTCAAATCGATCCACGCGTTTCTTGGTCCCCTGCCACGCCGGTCCTACTCCTGAAGTCATGGAGCCGGGTATGTAAAGAGCGATTAAACGGGCGGAATCGACCTCTAATTGTTTTCGGGCAAACCGGGTCCGCTGCCCGACTGAGGCGGGTTGCTGGTGCGACGGCGGAACTGCTCAAACGACTGAGCCAGCGAATCTCTGAGCCGCGGCACATTTGGTGCGGCCAGAAAGACTCGCTGCACCACCACCGATCGAGGATAAAACGTGGCGATGAAATCGAACGAGAATTCACTGGCTGTGTGACCGATCATCACAGCGTTGGCATACTGACCGGACATCACATCTTCCGGCAGACGCAGCTGGTCATACAAATCTTCGGCCAGATGGCGCGGTCCGTCCGGTACAGCCATTCCGGACTCAGATGTAACTTCGGGCGAAAGTCCCGGGACATTAGTCGTTCCTGTCTGATCGAATGCGGCGGGAGTTTCTTCCGTCTGTGCCGTCGGCAAAACGATTCGTCCGAATCGGGCTTCGTATTTCGTTATGTTTTCGGCAATGGCCTGCAAAAACTGGCCCACGACTGTCGGCGGCAGGATAATCCGTGCCGCTACCTGCTGGGGTTGCTGCATCTGCAGAAGGAAATCGACAATGAATTCGTGGCTACCCTGCAGCACAGCCACTCCAGTGCTGAAGATTCCACGAGACACATGTGCCGGCACCAAAGCACCAATATGGCTGGAGCGAACCTGTTGAGGTTTCTCGGGTGGAAGCTCACCAGACGGATCGGTCATTGAATCTCTAATAATCCACGGGTTGAGACGAACGTATGTAGGCAAACAGGTCGCGAATCTGCTGATCCGTCAGGTGTTTCAGTGATTCCTTCGGCATCACACTCTCCGGTAAGATCAGCATTTCGTCAATTTCGTCGCGAAAGAAACTCAGGCTGATCCCTTCGTTGGTTCGCAGTACGACGATCTGGTTGTCCTGACTGATGAGGAACCCGGATGCCAGTCGACCATCGTCCGCTATGATGAGGAAATTCTCATAGCCTTTCCTGATTTCAATGTCCGGATTCACGATATTCTGCAGTAATCGTTCGAGATCTTCACGTTGAAACGCCGTGAGGTCCGGGCCGACCTGTCCGCCTTCACCATGTAACTGATGACAACTGCCGCAGATCTTCATGTAATGCCGTTTCCCGGAACGGGGGTTTCCTGAACCTGTGGAGACAATCTTTGTCAGTCGTTTTGCTTCCTGCCGCATTTCTGCGGTCGTGGCCCCTTTCACATCACCCCATTCCAGCTGAATGATTGTCTGGATCTGTGGTTCAGGATGCAGAGACATCATGCGCAGGACGTTGTCGGTGAACAGATCACGCTGCAGATCGCCGCGATGAACGGACTCGAGTGCCAGTACCGACCATTCTTGTCGCGCTGCCAGCAGACTGGCGGCAGTCGGCCGCAGTTCGATCGGCAGGCGTGCCAGACATTGAACCAGGTTGTCACCAATTTCAGGGTTGGAAAATGCGTAAAGAGCGTTGAGCACGGACTCGATCAGCCGCGATTCCTGGGACGTATTCAGCAGTTGCAGCAATACCGGTACACTTTGTTTCAAACGAATCTCACCAAATATCTCAATCAACCGGATACGCTGGTCGAGTCCGGCATGAGCGTCCGCGACGACTTTCAACGAAGATTCTATCGCGACTGGTCGCTGTTGTCGCAACTGAAGCGCATCCGATCCACCTCCAACGTTGCCAATGGCCTCCAGCAGAGACTCCGGAATCGTGGTCAGTGATCGACCCTGCAGAGATTCTTCGAGCGCCGCCATCAAAATCTTGGTGGAATCTGAATCCGGCGAACGATTCAGTAGCCGTGCCGCTGACAAAAACTCACTGCGACGCAACGGAAGAATGCTGCGCTTCATAATTCGACCCAGCAGATGATTACGAACCAGCGGCCGCCGCCAGACATCGGCTGATTCCAGCAGGCAATCGGTGATCAGCCGACGGCCACACTCAGACGTCATTACGTTCTCAATCGCCCACCAGATCATCAGAGGTTGGTGAATATCAGCTGTATCGTCATCCTGCTTGACGAGCTCACTCAGGATACGCACAGCTGAGCTGGCCGTAAGTCGTCGAGCAGACGCTGCTAATTGTTTTCGGACATGAATCGATGGGTCGTGGCCCGCCATTGCCACCATCTGCGCCAGCACGTCGGAGGTGATTTCGCGACGATCGCCCAACAGTCGTACCGTCCATTGGCGAACGAATTCGTCATGATGCTGCAGCAGCAGAAAAACCGTTTCTTTCGTGAGTCCTCCACTGGCGTGCAGTCCCCACAGCGATGCCAATGCTGCATCCCCGGACAGCGTCAATGCCTGATGTAACAGTGAATCGACCAATGTCGGATTCCTGTGATCTCCAAGCAATCGGACTGCTGTCATCCGACGCCATTTGTCAGTACTCTGCAACGCCTGCAGTAACTCTGCGCCCGTGGCCCTATGACTGAATCCTCTCGACAGAGGCACCACAGCACCTCGTGATTTCAGTCGATAGATTCGTCCATTTTTGCGATCGATACGTCCCGCATAATGACTGCTGTGATCAATCCGCTGCTCATACATGTCGGCGATGTAGATGGCACCGTCCGGTCCGACCTTGATATCCACCGGGCGGAACCAGGGATCGTCGGTCCTGACGACCCATTCGATATCTTCTGTTTCGAATGAGGACGCATGTGGTCGAATGTCACTCAGCACCACCTGTCCCTGCAGTGGCTCAATGCCAAAGAGACCTCCGCGGTACCGATGCGGCAATTCTGATTCTTCGTAAATTACAAAGTTGTGTGTAAAACGCTGTGCTTTGGAATGCCTCATGGCCTCAAAGAACCCGAATGTCCACGGATTCGACAGTGATCCGTGTTTGGCAAACCCTTTACGATAATATCCGCCCTGCACATAGTGAAAGCCCCGTGTGTTGCCACCGTTGTGCCCGGAGTACACTCGCCCCACAGCATCAATTTCCAGTCCAAATGCATTGCCTCCTCCTTCCGCGAATACCTCAAAGATGCGGTGTTCCGGGTGATAACGCCAGATTTGCTGACCCGTCGTTCGCAGTGGTGCAGTGTCAGTGTCGGGTTGTTTCACGCGTGCTGTGACTGTGCTGCCCTGGCAGGCGTACAGCCAGCCGTCCGGACCGAATCGCAGGCTGTTGATGACGGAGTGAGAATCTTCGAGTCCAAATCCTTCCAGCAATACTTCAGGGTCACCGTCAGGAACGTCATCACGGTTACTGTCAGCGTAGTACAGCAAATAGGGCGGATTGGTCACGAAGACACCTCCACGGCCGATGGCGACAGACGTGGCAATGTTCAGGCCATCCACGAATATCTTGTGTTCATCGTAAATGCCGTCACCATTCACGTCTTCGTGGATGCTGATCCGGTCGCGGCCGCGAACGCCGTGCGGGGGTGGCAGCGGGACCTTGTCATAAACTGATCTCAGATACACGTCTCGACTGATCATTTTCAGTCCGGCTGGATTCGGATATTGACGGTACTGTACAACCCACAGACGACCACGTTCGTCCCAGGTCATGAAAAGCGGCTGAGTGATCTCGGGTTCGCTGAGCACCAGTTGCAGTTGCAAATCATCCGGAACGTGAAATGTGACTTCGGCTTCGACTGGTGCCAGGGGAGCTTGGTCACCGGGACGCCTGGCGACGTAATGTTCGACGTCTTCAACGTCGTCCGCCTTGGAAAAGACGGAGAGGGACTCATCAGAAATTTCAGAGACCGGAAGTGTTGCCCAGCTGTGGTTGTCACCCGGCCGGTACTGCCAGCGACCGTTCATGCGGATGGCCTCCATGGACTTGCGATTCAGCAGTACCGGTGGCGCAACATTGAAATTTCTGCGAGGATCACTTTGAAAGATACGAATTGCGATCCGATTGAGCATTCCCGGACGTATCAGCCTCGCCGGCACAGAAAAACGGCCACGTTCCCCCAATCCACTGCGAAACACCGGCGGGAAGCTGCCGTTGGCTCCCACTGAGATGCCATTCACCCAGCCACTGCGTGCATCATCCAGTGCTTCAACAAACAGTGTCAGATCCTGATCGGCCCAGTCGGCGGGAATCCTGACGAGCGTGCGATACCATGAGTAGCCATTGACTGGGGCCAGATCTCCCGACGGCACGCTCCTCCAGGCGCTGGGGATAGTGACGTCTGACCATTCTCCTGCTCGGGCCGGAACCAAAACTATGAGGACCATCGCAGCGATTGAAGACAGGCTTCGCATTATGTCCGGACCGGTGCCGAAGAAAGGCTGACAATATAACAGTTCGCATGCCACAGTTCGGATACAATCATCATCAACGTATTCTCCAGTCGTGACATTGTCTTCGGTGGCTGCCGATTCTACAGCCCCTGAATGTAGCTGTTCAAATCCGCCAGATCCTGCACCGACCGATCTTTAAGCAGTCCTGACGGCATCAACGATGTCGGCTGTTTGAGTCGCGATTCGATTTCGCCTGCTTCAATTCGCCAGGTCTGGTGTTCGGCGTCTCGCAGCAGCAGTCCGTCGACGGACTCGTAAACGATCAGTCCGGTATACATTTTACCCTCGGTCGTCACGATCGACGTTGTTTGATAACGCGGTGACACGTCTCGGCTGGGATCGATAATCGCGGCAAACAGGTCATGCCTCGAAAACCGTTTGGCAACACCCTGCAAATCCGGTCCCAAGGCCCGACGGCCGCCATGACATTTTGCACATGCCAGCTTTAGGAACAGATTCCTGCCTCGACCTGCATTTCCGGTATCCCATCTAACTGCATCCAGTCCCGACAGTATTTGATTCACCGTCGTGGCATTGGAACCGTACGATTCAAACTGAGGATGTTTGTCCCGGAGCCAGTGATCCCACTGCTGCAGAGAACCCGGTTGGGGCCGGTAACCGTCTTCGCCAAATTCGAACCCGAATGCCTGACTGGTGATGTTCTGCAGCAGCCGAATTGCCATTTCCCGCAACGCAAATTCTTCCGGGTTGTTCATCATTCGGCGTGCTGCCGCCAGCAGTGCAAAGAGTTCTTCGGGAGTGTGACCTGGCGGCAGTTGTGACAATGCACCAAGACACGAGCGAACGACATTTATCTGCCCCGACCCCAAACCTTCCGTAAACAGTTCACGATCGTCCGCCTCAGGAGTCTCCGACAGCACCATCAGCACTGCTCCTCGGACCGCCAGGTTGTCCAGCTGATCGCGAATCAGTTGCCGATGTTTGGGCGTTTCTGATTCACCAATGGCGAAAACCACGTCATTGGACCATTCAAAATTGGCATCCTGCTGAATGTTGCCAACAAAGTGCTGGATCGCCGTCGGAACCTGGTCCTGTCCGACTTCACTCAGCAGCAGTACATGCCCGGGCAGGCCGAACCCTGGCTGGCCAACAATAATCTGCGGAATTGCCGGATCGACTTCGCAGAGCTTCCGGTAAAGTTCGCCAAGGCGGTCATCCCAGTTGGAGTCCTGTTTCATACCGCGTTTACGCATCTTCACATCCAGATTGACCAATGCAGCCGCCGTAGCCATGGACTCGTCATAGGTGCGTTCCACCTCAATTCGAGCCAGCACAATCAGTCGATGGACGTCATCTGTGGGACTGGACTGTGTGTTGATACCTCCGAGAATTTTGGGCAGAAGTTCTCGGTTCACCGGAGCCAGCATACCCAACACTCGCAATAATTCTCTGTCCAGCACGGGCCTGCCCGTGGGGAAAACCCGGGCAATCTCCGTTTTAATCGACGCAAGTTGCAGATCAAAGGCTGCGAGATTGAGCCGTGGGGCACAACTGTCAAATACTGCGGCGCGTCCACTGGCGGGTCCTAGATCACCCAATGCCAGCTGGATCAGCCGCGTTGCATCCAGTTTTTGCCGGTCTGACCATTGTGATTCCGTAAGTACCGGCAGAGTCGCCCTGATCACATCGATGCTGACTTTTTTCGTACGTGCGTAACGACCAAGGTTCGCTGTGATGCGAACAGCATGATGGGGGCCAAACGACGCCCGAAGTCGCTCCCAGTCTGCCTTGCTGAGTCGCGCTGCAACGGCAGACGCCGCCGCTCGCACAAACCGGTCATCCGCAGCCATGGAGGCAGCCAGTTCTGGCAGGCACGCACTCGCCGACTGTGATACTGTCAACGTTGACAGCGACTCCAGTGCCGCTCGAACAACCAGCGGATCATTGTCAGTGAGAAAACGCTTCACCACAGCCAGCGGAAGGTCGCCGACTCTTGAACGACCAATGGACCAGACCGCTCGCGCTCTGATAGCGGGCGAAGCGACCATCGACAGTTGCTTCGCCAGCTCATCTGTGAGACCGCCATACATTTCCGTAAGGATTTCAATGGCGCGAATTCGTTGCGGCTGCGCGCGCGATGCGTCCATGATCGCTTGCTCAAAAGGCTGTCTGGTCAACAGACGGGCTTTAGGAAGCCAGACTGCTCGTGACCAGCTGGCTCCGGCCTGTGGTGCACGCAGGACATCGTCCAGAAGGCTGGAGTCATCGGACGGCAGCTCAGGCTCATTCTGTCGTGGTGTTACCGAATCCACCCAGGAAATACGGAAAACTCCACCCCGAGTCCCGCGACCACCGATACTGACAAACAAGTCTCCATCCGGACCCACGGCAGCATCGGTGGGAGCGAATCCATACTGCCCGACACCGACAGCAAATTTGATCGGATTCGCTGACCAGATTGACCCATCCTGTTGCAGGGGCAGCGCCAGGACGCGGCCGAACGTCCAGTCAAGTACAAATATCCCTCCCTGATATTGACTCGGGAACTGAGTATGTCGGTAGCAAACAACTCCGGATGGAGAACCGCGACCAAACCGACCGGTGACAGGTGGCATGTCGGAAAAATAGTCCGGACGTTTCCAGCTGCGTGAAACCCAGCCTGCGTGTGACCGCGGAGTTACCTGGAAGACACGCGTGGGTTCATACCATGGCAGCGAAACGTCCCGTTCCCCGTCGCTGTCGAAGGTGAAAATGTCGCCGGATGGCGAAAAGTCAAAGTCGTACGCATTGCGAAACCCGTCTGCAAGAATTTCACCTTCGGAAAAATCGGGTCGCAGACGCAAAATGGTGCCCGATTCCGGCCGTTTGATCGGAGACGTGTCGAGCGTCGCGTAGGCAGCATTGACCCCGGCCGAGTTTCCGGCAATGACGTACCACCACCCATCCGGACCTTTGCGAATGGCATGCACATGGTGTTCACCGCCGGCGTTCATTCGCAGAACAACCTCCGGTACGCCATCGGCTTTTCCGTCGTGATTGTCATCTCGAAACAACTGCAGACCACGGTCACCGGAACAAACAAGATGATGGCCGAGGAAGAACATTCCCTGAGCCCCGGTACGGGGAGCGTCGGCGAAAGTTTTCGCCCGATCAGCTCGACCATCGCCGTCCATATCCAGCAGAGTCCGAACATAACCCGGACCCGAAACCACCAACTGGCCGGAAGAGTTGAACGTGATGCTGTGAATATCATGAGCAAGATCGTCGTCAGCATACAACTGTGCCCGAAATCCGTTCGGGACCACCAATGCAGGGCCGTCGGCGATGCTGGTCGGTGCGCGGACTATTGCAACCGCGGTGAGAAAACAGAATAAAAATGAGCGATTCATTGCGTATCCTGGTGAAACGACCGGGCATCCGGAGACCGAAAGGGCAAAGCCTGCGGGCCCGGCTGAACACTCTCCCCGCATATTTCCATTCGCTGGTATTGTACCGAATGGAATTCCGTGTCACCTTTGTTCAAAAAACGGCTCCTCCCATTTTCCCTCACACAACAATTCAGATTGTAGAAAATCCGTCGCACCAAAGGGACAGGTCTTCAGAATCTATCCGGTCTGTCCACTACGCAAGAATGTCGGTAGCCACGGTTCCTGAGACGTCGGTGAGTCGAAAGTCGCGACCGGCGTAGGAAAACGTCAGACGCTCGTGATCGAGCCCCAGCAAATGTAAAAGCGTCGCATGCAGATCATGCACGTGCATTTTGTTGACTGCAGCGTAGTAGCCATAGTCGTCGGTGGCTCCATAGGCATAACCGCCTTTGACGCCACCACCTGCCATCCACATGGTAAATCCGTAAGGATTATGGTCCCGACCGTTGGTTCCCTGGGCCGTTGGCGTGCGGCCAAATTCGCCTCCCCACAGCACCAGCGTATCTTCCAGCAGCCCTCGGGCCTTGAGGTCACTGAGAAACCCGGCGATCGGCTTGTCGACTTCGGCCGCGTTCTTTGTATGACCATGGTATAAGTTGCGATGCTGGTCCCACTGTACTTCGCTGTCGCTGTGAGTCACCTGAACGAACCGCACTCCTCGTTCCAGAAAACGTCGTGCCATCAGACACTGCCGTCCAAAGTCCTCGGTAACGGCATTGTCAATGCCATAAAGTTGCTGAGTCGCCGCTGATTCCCAAGACAAGTCCTGAGCTTCCGGCATGGTCGCCTGCATACGAAAGGCAAGTTCAAATGAATTCAGACGCCCTTCCAGTGCCTGGCTCCAACCAACCGCTTCCATGTGATCTCGGTTCATCTCGCGAAGCAGGTTCAGCTGTCGGCGCTGGTCCTTGGCCGACAGATGACGATTTTGAATGTGTCTGACAGTCGCGGAATCGACCATTTGACTCGCGTTGCCAATTGGTGTGCCCTGGCAATGAGCCGGTAAAAAGGCGGCACCCCAGTTGTTGACTCCACCGTGAGCCAGCGTCGGACAAATGGTGACGAAAGCTGGCAGATTCTGGTTCTCGGTTCCCAAGCCGTAGGAGACCCACGCACCCACACTCGGCCGCACAAACTGATCGGTACCTGTATGGAGTTTCAATGAAGCTCCTCCGTGAGCAGGATTAGTCCCATGAACAGACCGCAAAACACACAAATCGTCAATGTGTCGAGCGACGTTGGGAAACAGTTCACTAACTGGCAGTCCACTTTCCCCGTGACGATCAAACTGCCATGGTGACTTCAACAAATTTCCCTGCTCTGCAAATGTCACTCTCGGGAGATCGAAGGGAAGTGGCTTCCCGTTATCTCTGTCCAGCAGCGGCTTGGGGTCGAATGTGTCCACGTGTGATGGACCGCCCTTCATAAACAGAAAGACGATCCTTTTTGCCCGCGGCAGACTCATCGGTGGGTTTTCCGCAAACGGATTCGCTGACAGTCCAGCCCGCGTCTCCTGCCTGAGCAACGTGGTCAATGCGAGTTGACCGAAACCAACAGCAGAAGTCTGCAGCAGACGTCGGCGCGTCGGCAGCATCGAATCACTCATACCAATCACCTTACATACATAAATTCATTACTGGCAATCAAGCTTTGACAAAATATCGCCCAGCCACGAAGTCGTTCCTGCTCGTCTGATTCCGTTGCCGTCAGTGAGGCGGATGTCAAATCATCGATGAACGCGAGTGCACGATTCGTTTCCGTCGTAGTTGACGGTCGACCAAAAGCTGTCACATACGCCAGAAAAATTCGCTGCGAGTCATTCTCCGAACCATTCAGCAGACGGAGTGCCATCTGTTTCGCCGAATTGATGACGAGTTCGGAATTCATCATGAGCAATGCCTGGGGAGCGATCACCGTTTCGTTGCGGCGGCCGGTCGGCATGGTAGGATCCGGGAAATCAAACTGCTCAAACAGTGTATATAGATTGTTGCGAATTACCGGCACATACACCGACCGACGCACGCTGTCGTATTTGGTGTGGTCTTGTGACGTATGATGGAACACGAACTGTTGATTCCGCAAGGCGATGGTTTTTCCGCCAAGCGACGTGTCCAGACGTCCGGACACAGCCAGCAATGAATCTCGAAGCTGCTCTGCATCCAGTCGCTGCAGCCGGAACTTCCACAGCAGGGCGTTCTCTGGATCGGCTGCCTGCCAGGCTGCCTCGTCCGGATGAATCACCGCCATCTGATACGTACTGGACAACAGAATCAGTCGGTGCAGGTCTTTGATATTCCATCCGGATTCCATGAAACGTCGAGCCATCCAGTCAAGAAGTTTCGGATGAGTAGGCCGACTGCCGAGTCGGCCAAAGTTCTCGGTCGTCGCTACAATGCCGCGTCCAAAATGCCAACCCCATACCCGATTGACGAAAACACGTGCCGTCAGAGGATGCTGGGTACTCGCCATCCATCGCGCCAGTTCAAGTCGCCCGCTTTGCCCCATGGGAAATACCGGACGCACACGATTGGAACACATTACTTCCGGAAACTCGCGAGATACTTCTTCACCCAGATTCAGGTGGCTGCCACGAATATGAATAGGCAGACTCGCCAGAGTCTCCTGTTCGCCGACTCCCATGGCGGCCGCGGCATCCGCAGCCTGACTTTCGAAAACTCGTGCTGCTTCTTTAAGTCGGTAGTATTCCCGCAGGGTCTTCTCGTCAAACGCGTAATCCACCTTCGGCGGCACTGCCAGGAAACCGGACGCGTCGTTGAGCGCCAGACGAGCGGCTTCCAGTTGAGGATCGTCCAGTGCTTTCGTTTCTGCATCGGCTTTCGTGGCGGCGGCCCATGCCGCATCGGCTTCAGTAAATAACTTTCGAAAGTGCTGTTCGATGACCGAGGCGCCACCAGGCATCAGATTGTGCCAGGCTTCGAACAGCGGCTCGTAACGGTGGTACTCCAGATGAGTCCGACCGTGGTACAGGATTCTTGGATGCAGGTCTCGCGTTTTAGCAACAGCTTCGAACTCACTGAAGGGTTCGTCTGGCCGGACCCCCACCGCCGCTGCAAGATATTCCGCCGCCTTGACACGGGCGGCCCTGCGAATCTCTGCAATGGCTTTGGCTTTAAACGATTCTGCAGCGGACTTCTTCTTCACAATTGCTTCGTCAACGATTTTGAGTTGTTCCAGTTCGGCCTCAGTGGCAAATGAATGCTCGTACCAGTACTTAATGAGTCCGGTTCGTTTCTTAGAAAAGGTCCGAGTGCTCTTGAAGATGGCTGCCAGCGCGTAATAGTCCTTCTGCAGCAGCGGATCAAACTTGTGATCGTGGCACCGTGCACACCCGAGTGTCATACCCATAAACACTTTGCCCGTCGTGTCGAGCTGTTCGTCAATGGTGTCCATTATCAGTTTTTCCATGTCCTGTTCGGCCAAAACTTTGGCTCCCAGTGCCAAAAACCCGGTGGCTGTTCGCGTTTTCTGACTGGCCTCAGGCACCAGATCACCGGCCAACTGTTCGATCAGAAATCGATCGAAAGGTTTGTCGTTGTTGAAGACGTCGATGACATAATCGCGGTATCGCCACGCGTGACCGTAGGCCAGATTCTCGTCGAGTCCGTTGGAATCGGCGTACCTCGCCACATCCAGCCAGTGACGCCCCCAGCGTACTCCGTACTGCGGCGATGCCAAAAGGCGTTCAATCGTCTTCTGCCATGCGTTGTCAGACTCATCGGTGAGATATACTCTGATTTCCTCCACCGTCGGCGGCAGACCAGTCAGGCTGAATGTGACTCGACGAATAAGACTGCGTTTGTCGGCTGTTTCCGCGGGGCTCAGTCCATACGATTCCAGTCCGGCAAGAATGAAATTATCGACTGGCGACTGCACCCAACCCCTGCTCTGCACTATCGGTAATTTCGGATTGATAACGGGCTTCAGGGACCAGAATTTCCGACCGTCCTCCACCGACATACCGGTTGGCGAGGGAGCCTCAGACACTGTACGTGGGTCCGGCAGCCCCATAGTCACCCACTGTTCAAGGATGGCGATGTCGGCATTCGTCAGTGAATTGTCCGGTGGCATCTGAAGTTCTGGATTTTGATAGCGCACCGCCTCGATAATCCGACTCCGCTCGACATCACCGGAAACCACGGCCGCTCCGCTGTCTCCTCCGGTAAGAAGGCCGTCTTTCGAGTCCAGCAATAACCCACCATTCCGCTCGATGCCGGAATGACATTCATAACAGTGCTGCACCAGGATCGGGCGCACCTTTTTTTCGAAGAACTCAATGCCATTCGCGGAGCCCGCGATCGATTCGTCTGCCATGAGCACCGATGCTGACCAAAGAACGCCGGTCATCAGCCCTGGCACCCAGATTCGGAACCCCGCAAACAGCATTTCTCGCATCGGATGGGCCACAACTCTCTCCCGTTACCCACATCATACTCACCTGTTCATGCCAACTCGATCCTGTTGTTGAACAAGGTCATTCCATGAAAGATGCTTTTTGCGACTGCACCACCGGATTCACAAGATGAAACAGGTACTACATAATTTCGAGATAACGGACACCCGCGCAGGAACTGACAGATGCAAAGGACAGATTTTGGCGTCTGATTCCATTCGTCTGCCTGGTGTCTTTGGCGCTCAACACATCCGTTCAGAGATTCTCCCACACTGGGTCAGCGTAAGTGACATGCGGGACTGGCCGTTGCTATTCAACATTCAGCGGCATATCACTGGCCCGCAGAACAGACTCCTGAACGGCCAGATCATGAGCCGTGGTATATTCGGCGGGCTGTTTGCCCCGGATCACCGCCGCGAAGTGCTGCATATCTCCGTCGTACCGCCCGGTGGAAGCCGGCAGTTCAACCCGCTGAGTTCCTCGTTTGTAGTTGCCGACATCCGATTCCAGCGTGAGTGATACTCGGAACGGCTCCAGAGGACGAATCACAATTGTACCTTTGGACCCGCAAACCACAAACTGGCGCCGGCGTCCTCCGTTCACTTCACACAGTGAACTGCGAATCGATGCCGTCGCATTCGGATACTCGAACACCGCAAAACATGTATCTTTTAAGTTGTCGAAACCGGGACGTGTGCTGCGATTGAATGCCGAGACTTTCGCCGGTCGTCCAAGTACCGTGATGACAGCGTCGATGAGATGGCAACCCAGTTCGAACATGGACCCACCCCGAAACCGTGACAACGGCTTCCGAGTTGCATCATTCACCTTCTTGCTCATTTCGCAGTGCACCTGAAAAATGTCGCCCAGCCATCCCTTGCGAACCGCATTGAAGGTGAATCGAAATGCAGGATTGCTGCGAAACATGTAGCCCATCTGGATCATCAGATTCTGAGCATCGGCTGCAGAGCAGATTTTTTTGAATTGAGACAGCGATGTTCCGGCCGGTTTGTCCAGATGAATGTGCTTGCCGGAGTCCACACAACGTTCGGCCGTATCAAGCAGCCCTCCAACGTGAGTCTCCACAGCCACAGCCTCCAGACCGTCAAGATGTAATAACTCATCTTCCGTCATCCATTCCAGACCGTGGTATACCGAGGCATCCTTTACTCGAAGGCGCTGCTGATCGTCGGGTTCAACCACGCCCACCACTTCGAACAGACTGGGAAACTTCCGCATTGCTGCCATTTTACCTCCGGCATGCGCGTGTTTCGTACCAATCTGGCCAACACGGACTGGCTTTGTCGGCTGACTCATCGCACCAATCAGAGGCTCGGTACCAAAAGCACCGGCAGCGGACGCGGCAAGGAATAATCTGCGGCTGGCATGAGTCATGAGTGTTGCTCCGGCGAATCGAGTAATATTGGATCATCCCCGCTGCTGTGCGTCACACCGGATGATCACGGATTATTCCGGCAGGTCTTCATTGCACGTTTCCTTCGCCGCTAACGTAACACCGACTCGCAGTGCGTACAATGGAGCCATATAGAGTGCCGTATCTTCCGTCGCCCATCCCCGCTCTGCCGCGAGTAACATCGCAGCGGCGGTCCCGATTCGGCCGGCATTAAAACAGAACCCTGTACCGGTCCCCCGTAACCTTGTCGGAAACAACTCGGGGAAATACACCGCATACCCTGCATGCATGCCCAGTGTCAAAAAACCGAATACCGGCAGAGCGATGTACAGCACGGGGACCGGGGCGTTGTGCGGAATCAGGACCATAAACATCAGCAGTGCCATCAAAAACCCGCCGGTGTGGTAGAAGATGAAGGCTCCTCTGCGTCCCAGCAGAGTTGAAATCCATCCGAACAATACGAGCCCGCCGC
>Ga0310123_10001708_pt1 | contig 18036 bp, 12 predicted proteins | sample CB6_AW_1057_MG_FD_203505 | JGI IMG/M metagenome (GOLD analysis project Ga0310123, IMG submission 203505) | Marine microbial communities from Western Arctic Ocean, Canada - CB6_AW_1057 | ecosystem: Environmental > Aquatic > Marine > Oceanic | place: Canada: Western Arctic Ocean | collected... | reverse complement strand
TGGGAACCACGTTCGTCTTCAAGGCGTCACCGACGAAGTACATCGAGCTGGGCCGCAATTCGCTCGGCAACGAGATCTTCTCGACACCGTCGATCTGCGGCGGCCGTGTCTATGTCCGGGTGGCCCACCTCTCGGCCGGTCAGCGTCGCGAGGTGCTCTACTGTATCGGCGACAAGACGACCGCCTCGCGGCGCTAGCCGGCACCGCCGGTTGGCTCGACCAACGGCACCGACAGGTAGACACCGAACTCGCCGACGAAGTCGATCGCAATGCAGGCGTGAACCCGACCCTGCTTGTCGTCGAAAATGACCCGCTGGCCCAGCGGGTACAGCGGCTGGTGCCAGGTGCCGGGGTGCAGGTTGATCCCGTGGCGGCCGTCGCAGTGGAAGGCCCGGAAATCTTCCGGCGTGACATCGTCGCCGGCCGGGGCCAACAACGCCACAAACGGTCCGCCGTCGCGGGGAAAGAAGACCTGGCTGCCGTCGGGGTGGTAATTGGCTTCGCTGACCAGTACCCGTGACGGGTCCTCAGGCGTGGTCTCGCTCGAGGCCGTTCCGGGATCGTCGAACCAGCCGGTGACGTAATAGCCATCGACGGCGTGGTTGCGGCCCAGCACCAGTTGCCCCTCGCGATAGACCTCGAACTCGCCGCTGGTCACTCCGCCCTCGTTGCCGGTTCCCGCCACGACCGGCCGCCAACCCGGTTGCGGCCACGTCACGATCTCGACCTCGGACGCCTCGAACGACTCCTCCAGGCTCGCCAGGCCATCGAGTGTCTCTGCCGTCGCGGTGACCAGAGGAACGTCGAATACCGAGACGCCGGGTTCCCGGAGCGAACGGATCCGTTCGACCGGGGAGGTCAATGAGGGGGTACGTGAGTCCATGAGGTGGTTTCCGGGGTTCAGGTCACCCTAGCAGGGCATCAATTTCCCGTGACAAACGGTCGAAGGCGTCCCGGGTCAGCTTGACGAACGCGTCCTCCTCGGCCGGCGTGGTGGCCGGTGCCGATCTGTCGAGCACCCGGATGGCCCGTTGGTCGTCCTTTTTCTTCGATTTCTCGATGCTCTCAGCCATCGTCCGCTCGCTGGCTCGCAACTCTTCCAACATCCCGGGGATGTCGCCCCGACCGTCCAGGATCTGCTGTGCCAGCATCCAGTCGGGGTCGTCGGTGTTCTCCTTCAGGCAGGCGGCCGCCTGCGGACCGTTGGCGGCCACTCCGGATGTCTCGAGCCGTTGTTTGAGGCGGCCGAGAGCATACCAGTTGATGAAGAACCGATAGGTCTCGATTGCGTCTTCCAGGCTGCTGCGGGTCATCACGTTCTTGCCCAGTCCGGTGATTTCGTCGCCGGAATAGACCGACTGTTGCGGCGCCGCCTCCAGTCGCTCGACCGCCACCTGCATCAACCGGATCGTCTTTTCCGAAAACGCGTTGAAGTCCAGTTTGTCGTGACAGGCCTGGTTCCGCTGCCTGTGTTTCTCGTCATTCCGCCGGACCTGGTAGAGACTGTGACGCAGCACCCAGGCCGGGGAGATTTCGTTGAGAGCCGGTGACGTGCTCTCGAAGATCTCCGAGGGGGTGTTGATCAACGAGAAGGGAAACTCGACGCGTTGCGGCAGCGTGGTGACTCCGGCGGCGATCATCGTGTGGGGTGCGGCGGTGAAGTTCGAGGGGAACTTCACCAGGCTCCCCAGTCCGAAGAACAGGCCCTCGCCACAGTGGATGGCCTGGTCGGCGGCCCGGCCGGTGTGGTTGGAACCGACCTGGGCCCCCGAGGCGATGTTGCCGCGACCGGTCGGCCAGGTGGTGGCGATCACCAGCGACCGGTGATGGGCGGCGACACACGGGCCCAGCAGCGACGCGGTGACTTCTCCCTGTCCGATGCGAGAATTGGCTCCCACGAACGACTCACGGATCAACGCGTTGTGTTCAATCGTGACGTGTTCGCCGATCACCGAGTCCTGCACGATCGCCTGGGTGGTGATCGCGGCTCCCCATTGAACGATCGATCCATACAGGCAGGCCGCGTCGGTGATCCACGTGGGCTGTTCTTCGTCGGAGATCACGCAGCTGTTCTCGACGATCGTGGCTCCCCGCAACGCGGCGGCACGCCCGATGTAGGATCCGACGATCCGTCCCGAGTCGTGGATCACCGCCCCCTCGTCAACAATCGTCCAGGTGCCGGTGGATTCGACGACGTACTGTTCCAGCAGGCTCTCGTAGTCGACCCGAAAATCCTCGTCGTCGATTTGTTCGAGCAGTTCGGCCAGCATCGTCGAGGTCAGTTCGGCGAAGACACCCAGCCGTTCGCGGCAGGCTTCGACACCCGGTGGCAGGGCCAGGTCGCAGCCGTAGAGTGTTTCGGTTCCCCCGGTGAGACTGTCGGTCTGGACGACGGTCGCGTGCGGAGCGACCAGGGTTCCCGAAACCAGGCCGACCCGGTGGATCAGCACCTCGTCGCCGATCTCGCAGTCCCTGAGTGTCGAGTCGTAGAGGCCGGTGGGCAGGGCCACTCCGGAGTCGTACTCGGCCGGGGTGCCGCTGAACGCTCCGAGCACGACTCGGCCCAGGAACCGGTTGCCCGAGATGTGATCTGTCGTGAAGCCGGGACCGACTTCGACCAGCGACCAGTCGTCGGACCGGTTGCCCTGCACCGACAATCGCTCGATCTCGTCCTCGGTCAGTCGACGAGTGGCGACGCCCAGGACCAGGCTGACCCCCTCCTCGGCCCAGGCGTGGATTGAAGCGAGGGTGTTGAGCAAATCGGATTGTTCCATCGCCAGCCGGATCGATTCGAGCAGGCGATGGGAGGTGTTAGGTGTCATGTTCCCGCAGCATTTGTCTCGGCCGACTGCCGACCTGTTTTCCTTCATCACGTTATAATCACCCACCGAGTTGGCTGCACCGGGGAAAGCGATGCAAGACGGTTGGACAGGTCCGAGACATTGGCTGGTTGTGCTGGGGGTGGCCCTTGTCGGGGCCATCGCAGTCACCGCAGCCACCGCAGCCGAACGACGGTTGCCCCAGGCCGATGACGAGTACCAGCCGGGACTGGTCGGTGCCTACACCGCTGCCGGAACGACGGTCGAGCGGATCGACCCGGACATCGCCTTCGACTGGCAGGGGGCCTCTCCGGATCCCCGCCTGCCGGCGGGCCCGTTCCGGGTCCGCTGGAGTGGAAGCCTGCTGGTGCGGCAACCCGGCCGCTATCGCTGGCATGCATTTCTCAGCGGGACGATCCAGGTCAGCGTCGGCGGCCGCGAGGTGCTGACGGCCAGGTCGGCCAGGCCGGGGTGGACGAGCGGTGGCGAGATCGAGTTGGCGTTCGGTGAGAAGCCGTTGGAGATCGCCTACTCACGGACCGGGGCGGCCGGTCGCGTGATGCTGTTCTGGTCGTCGCAGCATTTCCCTCTCGAACCTCTCCCGGGCCACCTGGTGTTCCTGCCTCGGTCCCGAGCGGACCTGTCGCGGGTTGAACTCGGTCGCCGGTTGGCCCGATCCCACCGGTGCAATCGCTGCCACGTGCGGAAGCACGATCCCGCGGCTCCTGCGGCTCCCGACCTGGCAACCGTCGCCGTCGGCACCGCGGTCCGATCGCTGGTCGAGCAGATCTTCGACCCGGCCAGGTCGAATCCGCGCGGCCGCATGCCACACACGGGGATGAGCCGGGACGAGGCGAAGGCAATCGTCGGCTGGCTGAGGTCGAATCGCAGCAAGGTGAAATTGCTTGCGCTGCCGAAGTCGAAGCCGCAGGACCACGAGAAGAACCGGCTGGCCGGTCACCAGTTGCTTGTGTCGACAGGGTGCCTGGCGTGCCACAGGCTCAACACGATGGGCGGCACGTCGATCGAGTCGGGGCCGGAACTGACCCACGTCGGTCGTCGACGCTCGCCGGGCTGGCTCTGGACCTGGCTGAAAGATCCGTCGCGTCTGAATCGAGACCACCGGATGCCGGTCTTCCGTCTCAGTGACACCGAGCGGCTGCAGCTGGTAACCGCCCTGTCGGCACTGGATGGCCCGTGGCAGGAGGGAGCCATCGACAGCACTCCCGCGGAGGTCGAGCGTGGCGGCAAGCTGGTGCACTCGGCCGGCTGTGCCGGTTGCCACCGATTGCCCGGCCGGACCGACGCTGTCGTGAAGCGGCCTGTTGACCTGTCGCGGCCGCCCGGGGACTGGGCGTCGAGCTGTCTGTCAGAAACGGCCGACCGGAAGCGGGGACGGCCGGCTTTCGGCAGGCAGTTGACCGGGGACGACGAGTCGGCGATCCGGGCGTTTGTCGAATCGCGTGCCGGACGACAACTGGTTGCCGCGTCGGTCTACGACCGGGGTCGATTGGTGCTGGAACGTCGTGGCTGCCTGGCGTGTCACCAGCGGGGCACCGGCAAGGGGACTGTCGCGGTGGCCGGTGCCGTCGTGACTGCGTCCAGGGAACTCGCCGGACAGAGCCCGTCGTTGGTCCCCCCGGCGCTGTCGGCCGTCGGCGACAAGCTGCTTGATCAGGCCCTGGTGCGGTCGGTGGCCGGAGAACAGAAGACCGTGCGGATGCCGTGGCTCCGAGTCCGCATGCCGCGTTTCGTCCATTCCCGTGCCGACCTGGCGGCGGTGACCCACTACCTGGTCGCTCACGACCGCATCCCGGCTGCGGCCCCCGCCACGCCCGCCGTCCAGCCCGGCAAGGCCGACGAACAGGATCTGCTGGGCGGCCAGGACCTGGTCGGTTTCAAGGGATTCAGCTGCATCGCCTGTCACCACGTCGGCCAGTTCGCTCCCAAGAACGTCGCCCTGGCGACCCACGGATCCGACCTGCTGGGGCTCGCCGGACGGATGCGTCGCGAGTTCTTTCTGCGATGGTGTCGCGAGCCGCTGCGGATCGTGCCGGGCATGGAGATGCCCTCGTACAAGAAGCCGATGAAGTTCGTCTTCGGTGGCGACATCGAACGGCAACTGGCGGCCATGTGGGATGCCTTGAACGACAAGCGGTTCCAGCCGCCGGTCAATCCGAATGCCGTCGAGCAGTTCCTGGTGGTCAACCGTGGCGAGCCGCCACGGGTGGTCCGCGACGTGTTCACGTTGCCCGCATCGGTCGGCGGCGGATCGGTGGCCCGTTCCCTGGCGATCGGTTTTCCCAACAGCCACAACCTGTTGCTGGATCTCGACCGGGCCAACCTCGCGGAATGGACCTTCGGAGACTTCGCCAAGCAGCGGACCCAGGGAAAGAGCTGGTTCTGGGACATGGTCGGGAGGCCGGTCATCACCGGCGGAGAGCGGCGGAGTGACGTGGTGCTGGTCACCGTCGACGATGCCGGAAACCCGGTCGGAGTTCATCGGCCGTTGAGGGAACCGATCACCGCGGCACACCTGCTGGGGTATCGACAGGATGACCACGGGGCCGTGCATGTGGAGTACCGGTTGCGGTTTTTGGTCGGGACCGCGCCGCTGCAGGTCCACGTCGGTGAAATCCTGCAACCGACACCCGAATCGGAGACCGAGCAGGGCAGCAGCGGATGGGATCGGGGTGTGTCGATCAGCGTGCGGGATCCTGCCACCGGGAAGGCGGCGGCAGTGCCAGAGGGTGTCGAGTTCCGCATCGGTCGGCCGACGGCTCGGGAGTCGTTGGCCCGGGCCACGGTGACCGCCTGGCGTCACGGTACGAAACGGGCCCTCGTTCGTGACGACCGTGCGTGGGGCACCCTGCCCGAACAGGGCAAACAGCAGTTCGCTCGACTGGAAGACCGGGGCCCCGGCGGCAAAGTCGACCGCGTCGCGCGGCGGGTCCTCTTGCGGTACACCACGCACGTGGTCCCCAACCGTCTGTCATTGAAACCGAGTTCTCCCCGTCCGATCCGACCCGAACCGGTGACCAGTGTGCCCGGTTTCCAGGGCACCCGATTGCCGCTGCAAAGGACGATCATGCCCACGGCGATGACTTGGACGAAGGACGGCACTCTGGCGTTCACCTCGCTGAAGGGGCACGTGTACCTGGCTCGAGACACCGACGGCGACGGCCTCGAGGACACGCTCAGCCTGTTCGAGGAAGGGCTGGCGGCTCCGTACGGGATCATCGCCGAGGGCGACGATCTGATCGTGGCGCACAAGCCCGAGGTGGTCCGGTTGCGCGACACCAATGGTGACGGCCGGGCCGATTCCCGCCGGGTGCTGGCCAGCGGGTGGGGCTACAGCGATGACTACCACGACTGGACCTGCGGCATCGTGCGAGACGGCCGCGGCGATCTCTACGTCGGGCTCGGCAGCAACTACTCGCAGAAGAACCGCGACGAGAAGACCAGCCGCTGGAGAGGGAAGGTGTTGAGGATCTCTCGGGGAGGTCGGGTCGAGCCCGTGGGGCATGCGTTCCGATACCCCACCGGGCTGGCCATCGACGCGGCCGGACGGATCTACGTCAGCGACAACCAGGGCGTGCAGAACACGTTCAACGAGATCAACCACCTGGTACCCGGCCGCAACTACGGGGTGCCGAGTCGATTCGAGGAGAAGCACGAGTCGGCTCCGGTGAAACCGGCGATCCACGTGCCGCACCCCTGGTCGCGGAGCGTCAACGGCCTGGCGTTTCTGCCGGTTGGCTTCAGGGATCGCTCCGTCGCCGGACACGGAATCGGCTGCGAATACGACAGCCGCTTCCTGGTGCGGTTCACGATGCAGGAGGTCGGGGGCGAGATGCAGGGGGCGGTTTTCCACTTCAGTCGACCCGGAGCCGGCGTGGGTGAGAAGAACTTCGTCGGACCGCTTTCGATCGCTGTCAGTCCCAAGGGGGATATCTACATCGGCAACATCTACGACAGCGGTTGGCTGGGGGGACGCAACACGGGGACGATCACGCGACTGCGGTCGGTGGCCGGAGGTCCCAACGGGATCCGCGACCTGAAGGCGGTGCCGGGTGGATTCCGGCTGAGCTTCGCTCGCCCGGTCGACCGGGCCGCCGCCTCCAGGCTCGGCTCGTACACGGTTTCGGGATACACCCGCACCTGGAAGGGGGGCTACACCACGCCCGATTCGGGCCGACACCGGGCGAAGCTCACTGCGGCCAGGTTGTCGGCCGATGGACTCAGTGTCACGCTGTCGATCGACGGGTTGAGGGCCGGCCACGTCTACGAGGTCACGTGTGGTAAGATCGGGGGTGATGGGGCCGAGATGTGGCCGGCGACCGGGCACTACAGCTTGCACCGGATTCCGAGGAAGACGCCGTGACGCCGCCGACAAACGAAGAACTGCTGGCGTTCCTCGAAGAACAACTGCCGGCCGAGCGGATGGCCGAGATCGAGCAGGCGCTTCGCAGCGACGAGGACCTGCAGCAACGGCTGGCCGGAGCGGTCCGCCAGCACGACCCCGGAGCACACTCGGTGGGCGCCATCTGGCGGCGTCGGCGTTTGAGTTGTCCGTCGCGGAACGAGTTGGGCAGTTTCCTGCTGGGTGCCCTGGAACCGATCCGAACCGAGTACATCGAGTTCCATCTGCGGGTGGTCGGTTGTCGCTACTGCGCGGCAAACCTGTCGGACCTGGAACAGGCTGCCGGCGACCAGGCCGAAGAGGTGACCCGGCGAAGACAGAAGTTCTTCCAGAGCTCGGCCGGACACCTCGCCAACGACGAAGAGTGATCGGCCGCCACCGGACTCACTTCGTCTTCTTCTTCGCCTTGACCGCCTTGTCGGTTTTCTTCGCGGTCAGCAGTTCGTAGTGCAGCCGGCCCACCTGCCACATGTAGTGGGGCCCGAACCCGGACCGCGGGCCCCAGGTGTTGGCGACCGACTGCCGGAGGTGCTCGACGGCCTTCTTGTCCCGCTTGTGGATGGCGTGGTCGAGGCCGATGTAGAGGTGGGCGTAGAAGTACCGTTTCTCCCGCTCGGTGCCACTGATCTTGGCCGCCTTGATGTCGGCCAGGATCTTCTCGGGCTTGATCGTTTCGGAGAACAGCTTGTAGACCGAGGGGAACGGTTCGCGGTCGTCTTTCTTGTACTTCAGCAGGCCCTCGCGGGCCTTCTTCAGCCCGTAGGCCCTGGCCTGGGAAAAGAACCGCCAGATGCCGTTCTCGCGATCGACGTTGTCGAAGTTGTCGTAGATCTCGAACTGGTGAGCGGCCTTCTTGAAGTTCTTGGCGTAGAACCAGGCAATGCCGCGTCGCCAGTGCGACTTGTCGAGGCTCTTGTCCAACTCGACCATCTTCTCGTAGTCGGCCACCGACTTGTCGAACTGTCCGAGGAAGAAGAAGGTGTCGGCGCGGCGGGAATAGAATCCGACTCGGTCGGGTTGCTGCTTGATCTGTTCGCTGAGTTCGGCGACCTGTTTCTCCCAGGCACTGGTCATCATCTTGCGGGTCTCTTCCGGAAGCGGGTGCTTGGCAGGGGCCTCGGCACGCAGGGCCGGCTGTGCTGCAGCCAGCAGCGCGGCCAGCAGCAGGGTGAGGGTGGCTGTTCGAGGGCGTATCATGAGACGGCTCCGGAAAGTGTTCGTCGGCCGTGCGGCCGACGGCGGTGATCATACCGGCCGATCGAACGGGTCGCTACACTCACCGAAAGTCGGCGGCCGCGGGGTGGACGTCGAGTTGAATGGCGGAGTGTGCGAGGAGAGATCATGACGGACCTGGGTGGTCGGGTGGCTGTGGTGACCGGTGGTGGCCGCGGGATCGGTGCGGCCACCTGTCGCCGGCTCTCGGAGGCCGGGGCCAGGGTGGTGGTGGCCGAGATCGATGTCGAGTCGGGGCAGGGGGTGGCCGAGGAGATCGCCGACGGGGTGTTCATCGAGACCGATGTGACCTGCGAGGAGAGCGTCCGCGGGATGGTGTCGCGGGTGGTCGAAGAACTCGGCGGGATCGACATCCTGGTCAACAACGCTGCGGTGTTCGTGATGCGGGGCATCGATGCCAGCGACGACGAGTGGCGTCGGAGCCTGGAGGTCAACGTGCTGGGTACGGCCCGGGTGTCCCGGGCCGTGGTGCCGTTGATGCAGGCGGCCGGTCGCGGGGCAATCGTCAACCTCGGCTCGATCTCCAGTTTCCTGGCCCAACCCGAATTCGTCACCTACAACGCGTCGAAGGCCGCCATCGTCAGCATGACCCGCTGCCTGGCACTGGACATGGCCCCCCACGGCATCCGGGTCAACGCCGTCTGTCCCGGCACGGTCTGGACGCCGGTCGTGGAGCAGATGGCGCGGGACGAGGGGCTCGACCGCGAGGCGGCCGAGACACATCCGAATTTTGGCGGGGCGCACATGCTGTGCCGCCTGGCCGAGCCGCGAGAAATCGCCAACGCCGTCTGTTTTCTCGCCTCCGACGAAGCGTCGTTCATCACCGCCGAATGCCTGATGGTCGACGGTGGCTACGCGGCGAAGTGACTCAGAGGTCGGCCGGAGCGGCTGCGGTGGGCGGGACGGCCGGGTGGCTGTGCAGGTGCGGCGGTTCGACGTACCGGATCGTCCACGCCAGGGCGACTCCGGCCAGCAGGCAGGCCGAGTACTTGACGCGGTCGTGTGAGTGGAACTGGATTTCCGGCAGCAGGTCGCCCAGGGCGATGCACAGGAATACGCCGGCGGAAAAGGCCAGGGCGGCCGGGACCAGGCGGTTGGAGGACGCGTTGCTGAGCTGTGTGTCGATCAGCAGGTAAAACAGCAGGGCCGCGGCCGGGCAGACGGCGGCGTAGACCAGGTTGATCTTCCACTGGGAACTCCGGGACCAGCCGCCGGCGGCCATCAAACTGGTGATCGACATCGAGTCGAGGGGTTTGTGCAGCGCGATGGCCAGGAAGGTTCCGATCCCGGCCAGGGTCACCGGCTGGCTGCTGCCCGATGTCGCCGCCACGGCGGTGGCCAATGCCACGCCGTCTATCAGCGTGTGGATGGTCAGGCCCAGGAATACCCCTGTCCAACTCAGGGGGTGTTGCGATCCGTGATGATGAGTGTGGCTGTCATCGTGATCGTGATCGCACGCCTCCACGTCGTCGGTGCTCTCGACCGAGCCGTGCTGGTGGAAGTGCAGTGCCCGGACCAGGAAGAACATTCCCAGCAGGCCGACCATCAGGTACAGCATCGCCGCATCTATTGACCCGCCGTGCTTGACCGAGTGCGGCAGCATGTGGAAGCAGGCCACGCCCAGCATGAAACCGGCGATCAGGCTCATCAGCGCGTGCAGTCGCACGTGGGTGAAGCGGATCACTCCCGGCAACCAACCGCCCAGCAGCGAGACGATCGCGATCAGGACGGAATAGGCCAACAGGGTGAGCACGGTGGATCGCCAACTCGAACCGGTAGACGGAACCCACGAGCGAGGATCGGCTCGTCGGCGGCATCACATCGTAAGCCGTCGATTCTAGACACCGGCGGGGGCCAATCCCAAGGCACCGGCGGCGGATAGCATTCGCGCCGCATGAGACGATGACTATACTCGGCCCACGCTTCTTGCCCGATAGTGTAATGGTAGCACGAGTGACTCTGAATCACTTAGTCTAGGTTCAAATCCTAGTCGGGCAACTTTCCGGGAATTCTTCCGCCTGGAAACGGACACGCATCCCGGCGGTGGCTAGCGACCGTTCGCCCCGCCCTCGTCCTCGCCGATGCCCAGGGCCGTCGCCGCGTTTCGCCAGAAGATCCCCTCGATCTGGTCGCGCGACAGTTCAGCCGTCTCGGCGGCGAACTTCAGTGACATCAGTTGCTCGTAGACCGACAGGATCGGGCGGCCGTCACAGTGAGGGAACTGCAGCCCGGCCACGTCGGCATCAAAGTGCTGCCAGGCACGGCCCAGGGCCGCATAGTGGCCGTGGAAGAATGCCGCACCCACGCCGTCGGATCCCCAGAAAATGCGGCCGGGATCTTCCCCGGTCAGCAGTGTCACGTACGGGCGGACGTCGGTGACCGCCGATGTGTCGTAGTGAATGTTGGGCATGTCCCGTAGACGCTCGATCGCATGCTTGATCGGCCAGTAGGTGAAACTGCGCGCGCAGTGGGCCAGGATCCAGCGGACGTTGGGGTACCGACGAGTCGTGAATTCCTCCAGATCGTCGAGGTTGTGAGTGTCTGCACAGCCATCGAAGCGTGACAGGTGCATGGTGACCCACCAGCCGTGCTGGTTGGCCAGTTCGAGCTGCTCGTGAGGCAGGAACTCGTGGATGCGGCACTGGGCGATGTCGCCGGTCACCGAGTAGGTGCGGTAGGGCTTCAGGCCCACGAATTGCGGGTTCTGCATGTCTCGCTCGATGTCCTCGAGTTGACACGAGGGCGTGACCAGGCGGTTGTGTCGAATTCCGGGGACGCCGGCGATTTCCTGCCGGACCGATTCGACATGCTTCGCCACGTCGATGCCGTGGTAAGGAGTTCCCAGGATCAGGTACTGCATTCGCCGACCGGGATAGAGAACCTCGGCCCAGGAGTTGAGCGTTTCGAGCGTGTCCTGGGGCCGACCGTCTTCGGTTTCCGGTTCCGACTGGTTCGCACGCCAGTAGCAGTGGATGTGCGCATCGAGAATTCGGTCCGGGACGAAGTCAGCCAGTTCCTCGTCCCAGATCAGTTGGTCACAGTCTCGGTAGTCGAGCGTGGGTTCTGTCATGCCGGAGGTAGCTCCCTGGTTGGTGCGAACGGGACCAGTGTAGTTCGACCTCGTGGTGGTTTGCCAATTCGTCGCCGAGGTTTTCGTTTGCCCTGCAGGTGTCCGAGGGTTTCAATACCCGGTCCTGCGCCGCACACGTTCTCTTTGTCGCATTGGAGCACACGATGCCGATCGCCAACTGGAAGACCCAGTCTCACAACCTCGTTCAAAGCCTGCTGTTCGCCAATCCGCATCGGGTGATCCGCATGCTGGTCCGAAACGACGAGGGCAGGCGGCAGGAGCGAAGCGAAATTCCGGCCCCGGTGCTGCGGATCTACGAGACCGATGCTCCGCCGGAACGGATGTGCCTGCGGACGATTCAGTGCGTGCAGCACATGCTGATCCCACCGGGCCATCGGCACGTGCAGGAACTGCACATCCACCCCGATGCCGAGGAACTTGTGGTGGTGATGAGTGGCAGCGGGACGGCGATTCTCGACGGCGAGAGTTCTCCGGTCACCGCCGGCGACGTGATCTACATTCCGCCCGACACCGAGCACGAAATCCGCAATACCAGCGACGAACTGCTGGGCGTGCTGTTCCTGGCAGCGCCCGTTGGCGAGGGACTGACGCGGTTGGCCGAAGCCCAGGCGGCGGATTCGGCCGGGTGATCGGACTGTCTGACCTATGCCGCAACTGATTATCCTGACAGTCCATGCAGTTGTTCGTTCTCCAGCGCAGGGTTGCCTTTCTGGCCGTGGCCGCAGTCGTCGTGACCGGGCCGGTTCGGGCCGGAGATCGCCAGCCGCACTGGGCCTTTCAGCCGGTGCGTCGCCACGCGGTGCCCGAGGTTCCCGGACCGACGGTGATCGACCGTTTCGTGCGGGATCGCCTGGCGTCTCGGCGATTGGCTCCGTCGCGGCCGGCTCCCGATTCGGTCCAGGTACGCCGCGTGACGTTGGATCTCATCGGTTTGCTTCCGACGGCCGAGTCGGTCGAGAGCCACATGGCCGATCGTCGCCCGGATCGCTGGGAACGCCTGGTCGACCGGCTGCTCGCCTCGCCGCACTTCGGAGAACGCTGGGGCCGCCACTGGCTGGACCTGGCCCGTTACGCCGACAGCAGTGGCTACGAAGCCGACACGCCGCGACAGATCTGGCCCTACCGCGATTGGGTCATCGACGCGTGGAATGCCGATATGCCCTTCGAGCGGTTCGTCACCGAACAACTGGCCGGGGACCTGCTTCCCGGGGACGGGGTGTCGCAGAAGATCGCCACCGGCTTCCAGTGCAACGTGATCTACGATCGGGGGGTCCGTTACGAGGCGATCGTCGACCAGGTGCAGACGGTTGGCTCGGTCTTCCTCGGACTCACGCTTGGATGTGCGCAGTGTCATTCCCACAAGACCGACCCGGTCTCGCACGAGGAGTTCTACCGGCTGTACGCGTTCTTCAACGAGACGGTGATGGAGCGGTTGCCGCTGCCGGGCTTCGATCCCGGGTACCGTGACGGACTGATTGTCGCGAAGGATCCGAAGACGGGTCCGAAGACGGCCCGGCCCAGCGGTCCCGCCACGCTGGTCCTCAAGTCGGCCCCGCAACCCACACACGTCTTCGAGCAGGGTGATCCTGCTCAACCGGGTCCGAAAGTGACCACCGGGTTTCCCGCGTTTCTGCTGGTCGGTGATGTCCGGGATCCCGCGGCCCCGCCCCCCAGTCGCATCGACCTCGCTCGGTGGATTCTCTCGGACCAGAACCCCTTGTCCGACCGCGTCACGGTCAACCGGGTCTGGCAGCGGCTGTTCGGCCGAGGCCTGGTGGAGACGGAAAACGATTTCGGGGTGCAGACACCAGCCCCGCTGCATCCGCAACTGCTGGATCACCTGGCCCTGGAATTCCGCCAGCACCGGAGGCGGTTCAAGCCACTGATCCGCTCGATCGTGCTCTCGGCGACCTACCGCCAATCCAGCGATCTGCGAGCCGACTTGTCGGCCGTCGATGCGGGGAACCGTCTGCTGGGTCGGCAGCGGAGGTTGCGGCTCGAGGCCGAGGTGATCCGCGACATCAGCCTGCAGGCCGGGGGGATCTTGTCCGGGAAGATGAAGGGGCCGAGCGTATTTCCCGATCAATCGGCCGGAGTGCTCGATGCTCGGGCGACGGCCGCGAAATGGACACCGAGTCCAGGCGAGGACCGCTGGCGACGGGGCCTGTACACCTGGCACTGGCGGCTGACACCTCATCCAATGAAACCGCTTTTCGATGCTCCAGAGGGTGTGGCCTCCTGCACCCGCCGCGATCGATCCAACGTCCCCGTCCAGGCGCTGGCGCTGCTCAATGACGGTTCCTTTTATACATCCGCTCGCGGGCTGGCCGCGTGGAGCTGGCAAGGGGGGGGCGAGAACCGGGAGCGGGTCGACGCGGTTTTCGCCAGGTGCCTGGGACGAAGGCCCTCGGAGTTCGAACGGACGGTGCTGCTGAACCTCCTGGCCCGCCAGCGAGAGACCCTGGTCGATGACATCCCGGCGTGTCGTGCCATCCTGGGGATCGACGACGGCGTCGCCGGAAACGGTCTTCCGGACCGGGCCGCGTGGGTGCTGGTCGCACGAGCGGTGCTCAATCTCGACGAGTTCATTACCCGGGAATGACGATGGCGATCGACAACACCTTTTCCGGCACCGGAGCAGCGGGCGTGTCTCGACGTGCGTTGTTCGGTGCCGGCGGCCTGTCGCTGGCCTCCCTGGCGATGTCCGACCTGGCCATCGCTGCCGACGGGCCTCGATCGGAGCGGTCGCATTTTGCTCCCCGCGCACGTTCGGTGATCTTCCTGTTCCAGGTCGGGGGGCCCAGCCAACTGGACCTGTTCGACCCCAAGCCGGAATTGAACCGGCGGGACGGCGAGGAGTTGCCCGAGAGCCTGCTGAAACAGGTCACCTTCGCCCAGATCCAGGAGAAGCGGCCGCGGTTGATGGGGTCTCCCTACCGGTTTCGGCGTCATGGCCAGAGCGGAGCGTGGGTGTCGGAGCTGGTTCCGCACATGGCCGGGATCGTCGACCGGATCACGATCGCCCGCACGCTGCGGACCGACGACACGAACCACATGTTTGCCGAACTGTTGATGAACACCGGCTGGCGTCGGTTCGGCCGACCGAGCCTGGGCAGTTGGGTGACCTACGGGCTCGGCAGCCAAACGCAAGAGATGCCGGCGTTCCTGGTGCTGGGTTCGAAGCCGCGGAGCAAGAGTGCCAACTACGGCAACGGGTTCCTGCCGTCACAGTTCCAGGGGACGGTGTTGCGCGACGCCGGTGATCCGATCCTCAACCTGGCCAATCCGCCCGGTGTCACGCCGGGTCGGCAACGGCTCTCGATCGACGCGATCAACCGGTTGAACCTCCGTCGACTCGAGGCCACCGGCGACGACGAGATCCGCGCCCGGATCGCCAGCTACGAAATGGCGTTCCGGATGCAGGCCCGGGCTCCCGAGTTGCTTTCCCTGGGCGGCGAGACCCGCGAGACCCTGGGCCTGTACGGGATCGATGACCCCGCGAAACCGTCGTTTGCGCGAAACTGCCTGCTGGCACGGCGACTGGTCGAGAAGGGAGTCCGGTTCGTGCAGGTGTTCCACGGCGACTGGGATCATCACACCGACATCGGCAAACGGTTGCCGCACGAGTGCCGTGTCACCGACCAGGGGTCGGCCGCGCTGGTGATCGACCTGGCCCGCCGCGGTCTGCTCGACGACACGCTGGTCATCTGGGGCGGTGAACTGGGGCGGACCCCCGTGGCCCAGAAGCCGATGGCGGCGGGCGGCCGCGTGGGCCGGGATCACCAGATCGAAGCGTTCACCATGTGGCTGGCCGGTGGCGGGGTACGGCCCGGGCAGGTCATCGGCGACACCAACGACCTGGGATGCCTGCCGACCGAAGACGGCTGGCACGTCTACGACCTGCAGGCGACGATCCTGCACGCGCTGGGGTTGGACCACGAGCGGTTGACGTACCGCTACGAGGGGCGTGAGTTCCGCCTGACCGACATCCACGGCGAGGTGAAACCCGAACTGTTCGGGCGGGCGTGATTCACACCTGCCAGCCGGCCCGGAACGCCGGCTTGATCAGGCCGCTGGCTCGCGGATTGCCTGTCACCGTCAGTGTCTTGTGGTCCCAGCCGAAGCCTTCGCCTCCGGCCCGGTAGGCCACGTTGCCCAGCAGGACCGCCTCGGTCAGCGGTCCCGAGTAATCGAAGTGGCAGGTGGCCGGCCCGCCCCCGCGGATCGCCGCGGTCCATTCGCGGTAGAAACCCGGCGAGTTGGCGACCTTCTTCACCGCCAGCGTGGCGCCCTTGAATTTTGCCTCCGGCAGCAGTTTGCGCTTCGAGAACCCGCACAGCAGCATGCCCTCGCTGCCGATGAACAACGTGTTGTTGCCCCCGGCGGAAAGCCCGTGTTTCCTCAGGATCTCGGGACCTTTCTGGGCGTGGTACCAGTGCAGCATCACCTCGGGGCGGTCGTCGTTGGAGGGAAACTTCATGTGAGTGGCCATCGACCTGGGAGTCGTCAGCGAGTGGACCGGCGGTCCCGAGGCCGAGACGTGGGTGGGGTAGTCGAGGTCCAGCGCCCAGAAGGGGATGTCCAGGATGTGGCAGCCCCAGTTGCCGGTTTCGCCGGTGCCGTAGTCCCACCAGAACCGCCAGCCGTAGGGGCAGTAGGTCGAGTGGTAGGGCCGCGGTGCGACCGGACCCTGCCAGAGATTCCAGTCCAGGTGTGCGGGGACCTCGGGACGGTCGGTGGGCACCTTGGACATGCCGCGGTTGCCGCCGATCCAGCTGTGGACGTCGGTGACCGTGCCGATCGCACCGGCCTGGATCAGTTCGACCACGCGGTGGACGTTGGGGATCGTGTGCCGCTGGACACCCAGTTGCGTGGCGACCTTCTGCTTGCGGGCCAGGTCGGTCATCTGCCGGACTTCCCAGATCGAGTGGGCCATCGGCTTTTCGCAGTAGAGGTGCTTGCCGAGTTGCAGGGCGGCCATCGAAGGATGGAAATGGGTGTGGTCGGGGGTGCTGATGACGACCGCATCGACCTGCTTGGCCACCGCGTCGTACATCTTGCGGAAGTCCTTGAACTTCCGGGCCTTGGGATACCGCTGATAGGCCTTGCCCGCTCGCGCGTCGTCCACGTCGCACAGCGCGACGACGTTTTCGCCCAGCCTGACCATCGACCCGAGGTTGGCCGCTCCGCGGCCACCGATCCCGATGAAGGCCACGTCGATCTTCTCGTTGGCCGCCGCGTGGGCCCGCGGGTTCCCGGTGCCCAGGAACAGGCCGGTGCCGACGGCCGCGGCCGATTTCAGCATGTCACGTCGGTTGATCGAGTGGGTCATGGACGGGGCTCCGTGAGCGGATGATCGGCGGGTGGGCGGTATGATCCGTCGGCCGGGTGTCGATGACGCTCGATGAGGTCAGAGGTCCCTGACACGACGGCCTTCGCACAGGACCTGCCGCACGCGCTGGAATTCGTCGAGGTAGGTCTGTTCGATGTCGATGCCCAGGTGGTGATAGATCGTCGCGTGCAGGTCGGCCGGGGTGACCGGCTTGTCCGCGATGTGTCCGCCGTTGCGGGTGGTCGATCCGTAGACCTGTCCGCCGCGGATTCCGCCGCCGGCCAGGATCGCGGTGAAGGCGTGGGGCCAGTGGTCGCGACCGGTCGACTTGGTGTTGTTGCTCTGGGTCACCTCGCCCATTTTCGGCGTGCGGCCGAATTCTCCGACGGCGACGACCAGTGTCGTCTCGAGCAGACCGCGCTGGTCGAGGTCGTCCAGGAAGGCCGGGAAGCTCTGGTCGAACATCGGGCACAGCAGGTTCTTGAGCTTGGGGAAGTTCTGCTGGTGCGTGTCCCAGCAGGTGTTGACCCCGTCGATCTTGGTCGGGTCGATCCAGTTGACGGTGACCAGTGGGACCCCCGCCTCGACCAGTCGCCGGGTCAGCAGCAGGCTCTGGCCGATCCGCGTGCGGCCGTAGATGTCGCGGGTCGCATCGGTTTCGCGGTCGAGGTTGAAGGCACGTCCGGCCTGTTGCTGCAGAAAATCGAATGCCCGCAGCGTGTCGCGGTGACGGCCCGCGACGTCGATGTTGCGGTTGCTGTGGATCGGGCCGGATCGTTCGAACTGCAACAGCAGATGCCGGCGTCGATCGAGCCGAGCGCTCGAGACGTCTTCGGCCAGTTCGAAACCCTTCATCCGGAAGTTGTCCTTGTTGGGGTCGCCGTCGACCAGCACCGCGTCATGGCTGCGGCCCATGCGGCCGGCCGTCTGGCCTGCAATCAGCCGGGACTGGCCGGGGAACTGCAGGTACCAGGGCAGCACGATCGAGGGGGGCAGGCCGTTGCGAGGTTGACCGAACCTCATGGCCAGCGAACTCATCGACGGCCAGTCCTCCGGGAGCGACTGGTCGGTGATCGGGGGGAACGGATAGGGGCGGCCGGTGTAGAGCTCGCTCATCGCCGGACCGTGCACGTTCATC
>Ga0310123_10001707_pt1 | contig 18053 bp, 11 predicted proteins | sample CB6_AW_1057_MG_FD_203505 | JGI IMG/M metagenome (GOLD analysis project Ga0310123, IMG submission 203505) | Marine microbial communities from Western Arctic Ocean, Canada - CB6_AW_1057 | ecosystem: Environmental > Aquatic > Marine > Oceanic | place: Canada: Western Arctic Ocean | collected... | reverse complement strand
TGACCCGCCAAGCGGTTCCCAGAGGCCCCAAGCTCCAGAACTGCTGCTCCAGAGATACTGCAAAAAGCAGTGGGAAGACCGGGATCAGGGCCGCGAGGGTACTCGTCTGGATGATGATCCAAAGGTCCCCCTGCAGCCTTTCGAGACCCGGAGGGGCCATCGCAGCAGATCGTCATGCGGCGCCTTGGAGTTGGCGTCCAGTGTCTCCGAATCGATCTTTGATCGCTCCATCGAGGGTCAGCTGGGATCTTCTACCAATACCGTAACCTGGCGCGGAAAGGGCAGGCAATTAGGATCGGGACCCTCCCGTCCTCGTGACGGTAAGTGAGGAGTAGGCGCCACGCACCCGGGAGGGTACATGTCGATCCACCCAATGCACTTCTCGATCCTCTTCCTGATGCTCAGCATGGGAGGGTGCGCCCCTGCTCCGCCCCCGGGGCCAAGCGCGCGCGGCGACGGAAGAATCCGAACGCGTAACGGGGCGACAATCCTAACGGGCGTCACCCTCACCGAGACTCGGGGTTCGATTCTGGCCGCGATGGAGGGGAGGGTCCCGAATCTGCGGGTTCGCATACGGCCTCAGGGCTGTTCGGCAATCAATCTCAGGAACCAGACAGCCTACCGGCCAGTCTCACCCCTCGTGTACGTGGATGGCGCCCGTGCCACCGATACCTGCATCCTCGAGTCCCTTCGGGCGCAGGACGTGGAGTCGGTGGAGATCTACCCGATGGGCTTCACCACCCGACCGGGATACGCCAGCCATGCACACGGCTTGATCCTGGTTTTCCTGCTCGGCGCCAAGTCGGCCGGGCGCCCAATAGACCCCTCACGTCGGGTCACGTCCCGTCCCACCAAACCGGAGTCGTGAGCTCGAGCCCTCCACCCTGACGCGTGATGGCCGCATTCATGTTGGCGGAGTTCAACGACTGCTCGCTGTCCGGATAGGAAAAACGAACCGGGATGCGGCTGATACGTACGTCCGGCCCCGCCAACAGCGTCGGTACATCCGTGCGCCGCCAGTTCGCCCAAGCCTCCGCACCATTCATCCAGAGTGCGATCCACTTCTGATGATTGATCTGAACCACGCCAGCCGCCCCACCCACGTAATCAACCGAGCCTTGTGCGAGGTAGGTGGCGACCTCGGCATCGGACGGGCCGACACCGTAGTCGTCATACAAGTCCATGCTCGCCTGAATGCCTTGCACATAGAGTGCGGCGGGGTCGGCCGTGATCCAGCCTCTCGCTGCAGCCTCCGCCTCCAGGAAGAGAACTTCGGCGTAGGTCATCACCGCAGACGGCGTCGCGGCCCCGTCTCGCCGCCAGAAGTTGCCGATCCTGGAAAACGAGGAGAACGAGGTGAAGGACAGAATGCCTGCACCGTTCTCCCGTCCGCGATACACGCCGTCGCTCGCGGCCGGCTCAGCATAGAGCTCGAGTCTGGGGTCGTTCAAGGCAGCCAGCTCATTGACCATCGTCTGACTGATGCCGTTGTCGTCACGACCGAGGAAGTCCTGGGCCAGCGGGTTTTCCCAGGGAAAGCCTGGATACTCGAGCATCGCATTATCGTCGTTGCTCTGGAATCCCCCGGCGTTGAACGCCGCAATGAACTCTGCCCGGGCCATCGCCGGATCGGAGTTCGACAACCTCATGGCTAAGCGCATGCGCAGGGAGTTGGCGAACCGGCGCCACTTTTCGGAGTCGTTGTCGTAGAGGAGGTCGCCGGTGCCGAAGTCCAACTCGGACGTCGTGATGAGGTTGGCACCGGTCGTCAGGTCTGCAAGAAGGCCACTGTACACGTCCGACTGACTGTCGTAGGCCGGTGTCGTGTTGCTCTCACTCGCCAAGGCTTCTGAATAGGGGATATCGCCCCAAAGATCCGTGACGTGCTGAAACAACCACGATCTCCAAACGCGGCCGACTCCCTCGATGTTGGGGTCGCCGCTGGCTACAGCCTTGTCCACGACCCGCTGGATGTCCATCAGAGGCCCCGCGTAGTAGATCGTCCAAAAACCCTCCATCGTGCCAGGGCGGACCACGCCCCTTTCTTCATCGGCATACTGAATCTGGACGAACTGCTGGGACCAGATACTCGTATGCCGAAGCATCTCGCCAGCCCCGAAAACCTGGCGAACGCCGGCCTGGATCGCTTGGGGGAGAAGGAACGCAACCCCCACATCGGTCGGCGCATTGGGATTTACATTGACATCGGTAAGCCCATCGGTACACGCCCCCGCGCTCGCAACAGCAACCACGCAGAGCACGGTACGGGCAAATTTCGTCATCGTCATTGAATTAGCCTTTCGTGCTGAAGCCGTTATGGACGCAGCGAGAGTGAGAAGCCGATACTTCTGGCAGTCGGAAACTGACCGAATTCTAGCCCTTGGACGTTGCTGGCGTCGAACGCGGTCTCGGGGTCGATGTTATCCACCCTGGACCACAGAGCCAGGTTACGCCCGATAAGACTCACTGTCCCACCTGAGAATCCAACCTGGTTCAGCCAACCACCCGGCAGGATGAAGCCGACTCGGATCTCGCGGAGCTTGAGGTAACTCGCATCGTCAATCGCCACTTCCTGGATACCGAATTGGTTGTGGTAGAAGTCTTCGGGGCACACAGAGGCGCTCGTTGTTGTGCCGTTCTGCGCGCCATCCGGCAAGATGCCGTCGACCACGATACCCGGGTCGCAGAAATCATCCTCCCGGCCCCGCAACGTGCTGTCCAAGACCCCGGTGTACTCACCCCAGTAGTTCGTCGTCGAGAAGATGTCTCCGCCCCACTGTCCGTCGAGCAGAAAGCTCAGGTCGAACGGGCCATAGCTAAAGCGATTCTGGATGCCCCCGATCCAATCCGGATTGTAATTGCCCAAAACCCGGCGAACCGGATCAAGTTGCGGCAGGCCGCTGGCACTCAGAAGTAGATCGTCCGCCGAACCAGGGAACCGGCACAGCCCGTCCTGTGAATCCAAGCCACGAGGCAGCGTGCACGCGACGTCGTCCCCCGTGCCCGCCTGTCCGTCGTCGCCCGCAGGATCGAACCCTTCGTTTCTGAGATATCCGTTTCCGAAGAACGCGCCGTACGGCTCGCCCAGGCGCGCCTCGACATTCATGCTCCAGTAGCTACCGAGAACCAGCGTCTCGAGATCTCCAGCGAGCTCGGTTACCTCGGACGTGTTCGTGCTCCAGTTGACCGTCATGTCCCAGCGGAACCCATTGTTCAGCTGAACCGGAGTGGCCTGCATGAGAACCTCGATACCTTTGTTCTGGACGGCTCCGGCGTTCAGTATTTGGTTCGTCGATCCGCTGGCGCTCGAGATCTGAACGCCGAGAATCTGGTTCGTCGTCTTCCTCTGGTAGTAGGTCAGCACGAAACCCAAACGTTCATTGAACAGGCCGATGTCGGTCCCCACCTCCCAGGCCGTTGTCGCCTCAGGCTTGAGCACGGTGTTCGGGATCGTGTTGGGCACCGCAAACATCGGCGTCCCACCCCAGAGTGGCTGCGACGAAAAGACAGACCCCAACAGATACGGAGCGGCGTCGTTGCCCACGCGGGCCCAACTCGCACGTACCTTCCCGGAGCTGATCGGCCCATATCGGGTTTCCGGAAACGCATCCGTGAAAACGAACGCGGAGGACACCGAGGGATAGAAATAGGAGTTGGCACCAACGGGAAGCGTGGATGACCAGTCATTGCGACCCGTGAAATCGACGTTCAGATAGCCCCGGTAGTTCACGCTGGCCGACCCGTAGGCACTTCGAATCTCCTTCTCCGACCTGGTATCCCACGGATCGGGCGTCACCGCTGCGTTATCGATCGAATAGATTCCAGGGACGGTGAGCCGGCCCACGGTCACACCCGCCCCTTCAAACTGGTTCTTCCGATTGTTAGCCCCTAGCGCCAGGTCCAGGGTGAAGTCGGGCGAGAGCACGCGCGTGACGCCCAAGACGAGGTCCAAGTTCGTCTCGGAGCGAAATAGCGTCTCCTCTCCAAACGAGCCTTCTCCATCGGGGGGGGCACTGTTGGGCGCGATGACCCGTTTCCGATGGTGTCGGGACCAGTCGCGAGCCGCCGTTCCCGTGGCCGTCAACCAGTCATTGATCCGGTAGTTCAGGCTGAGGTTGCCTATCACCCGGTCCCGCTCATCACCGTTCGTGTTTACGAGCGCGGCCCAAAACGGGTTGTTGTGAAAGTTGTAGTTCCAATTGTACTGGCCATCACCCGCGATGCAGGGAGTCGGCTCATTCCCGGTGCAGCGAAAATTCCGCAACTGGTCAAGGTCAACCTGTCGGCCGAACCATACGAATCCCAACATCGGATTGTCGGTGTCGTAGCCGGTACCGGGACGGTTGACCCCTTCCATGTCGATATAGTTCAGCGAAGCGTCGAGAGAGACTCGTTCGCTCAGAATCGCGCCACCCTTCAGCATCACTCCGAGCCGCTTTTGGGTGTTGCCGGGCGTCATTCCCCGAGCGTCGAGGTTGGACAACGAAAGCCGCAGGTTCGAACGCTCGGTAGCTCTCGAAACGGCGATGTTCGTGTTCATTGTCGTCCCCGTCCGGAAGAAGCTCCGAACGTTGTCGGGCCGGGCGGTCCACGGCTGCTGAGCACCCGTGAACTGGTCGATCAACCGACCGTCGAGCCTCGGGCCCCAACTCTCGTCCGTGAAGTCGAAGTCACCGGCACCGGCGCCATCTATGAAATCGAACCTCCCAAGCTGTCCCTGTCCGTACAGATTTTGATAGGTGGGAAGCCGGAGGGGCTCCTCCGTCGTGAAGCTCATGGTTGCCGTGATCCCGAGACCACCGCTCGACGCCCCTCTTCCGGATTTCGTGGTGATCACAACGGCGCCCGCCGCGGCGCGGGAGCCATAGAGAGCTGCGGCGTTGGGCCCCTTGAGCACACTGATCGCCTCGATGTCAGCGGGGTCGATGTCCGACACCGCATTTCCGTAGTCGATGCCGCCGAATCCGAAGTTTGCGCCCGATGCATTACTGATAGGCACCCCATCGACTACGAACAGCGGTTGATTGTTGCCGGCGATCGAGCCCGCGCCACGAATGACGATGCGTGCCGATCCTCCCGTGGGCCCGGCATCGGTGATTTGCACCCCCGCCACGTTGCCCTTAAGAGAGTTGACGATGTTCATCTCGGGCACCTCCATCAACTCATCACCCGAAATGTCCTGCACCGAATAGCCGAGGGAACGCTTCTCTCGCTTGACTCCTAGGGCCGTGACCACAAGGCCTTCGATACCGATCGCTTCCTGACTCAGCACCACGGCGATGTCGTCACCTACAGCAACCTCTTCGGTCGCATACCCGAGATAACTGAAGACGAGAGTCTGCGCGTCGATCGGTACGTTCAGGGAAAAGAAGCCGCGCTCATTCGTGAGCGTCCCGATCCTCGTGCCCTTCACCGTCACCGCGACGCCCGAAAACGGCGTAAGCCCCTCTTCTATCGTGACGCTCCCGGTCACTGAGCGAACTTGCTGGGAGCGAAGTGCCTTCGGCGCGAGGACGAGCATGAGGAAGAACAACGTGCCAAACGTGAGTTTTTTCATGGTCACTCCCAGAGTGTTTTCTAACAATTCGTCACTCGAGGGGGGGTTGTCAATTTCCCTTGTCACCACTGACGACCGCCGCATTACATTGATAGCACAGGCGAATCCTCCCTCAGGCGTGGACTCCTAGTTGAATACGACTTCGACACGGGATTATTCGGTCCGCCAACTGGCCGGAGGCGTTTCCATCGGCAGCGCACTCGGGTTCCTGCCCTAGATGCAAACCTGGGGCATCGTCGACCTCGTCCTCATGTTCGTCATGTGGTCGGTGATGATGGTGGCAATGATGGTGCCATCGGGCCGCTCCGATGATACTGGTCTTCGCCAAGGTCGAACGAAATAACCGGAATAGCCAGAGCCCGTTCGCGCCGACCGCGGCATTCGTGTTCGGCTATCTCGTCATTTGGACTGCCTTCAGCGCCGTCGCCACGCTCGCGCAGTGGGGCCTTCATAGCGCGGCACCTCTCTCTCCGATGATGGTGAGCACGAGCCGGGTTGTTGGCGGGGGGCTCCTCATCGCTGCAGGCGTTTTCCAATGGACACCGCTCAAACGGGCTTACCTCGTTCACTGTCGCTCCCCACTTCATTTTTTCATGAGCGAGTGGAGAGACGGAACCTCGGGCGCGCTCAAAATGGGAAGCCATCACGGCGCATTCTGCGTTGGATGTTGCTGGGTTCTAATGGCGCTTCTTTTCGTTGTCGGCGTGATGAATCTCTTGTGGGTCGCCGCGATTGCCGCTTTCGTGCTGATCGAGAAGATGGTTCCCCGAGGCGAGATGGTCGGCCGGGTCGCTCTGGTGGCCGCGGGTGTCACCATCTTGGCAGGCACATTCTAGAGAGAGGGCGGCCCCGCACTGGCCAAGGAGGTCAATAAGTAGGCGGAACCTCACGCGGCCTGCATTGAACAAAGGCCCCGTTTAGCAAAGGCCAGTAATCGCTGGCGTTTCGCGTCAGAAGGCAACCGTTTTGAACTACAGAGCGCTCCTCCTAGTCCCTCCAACAACACCTTCCCGTCCTTGAGATCCGCCGTGTCAAACCCCTCGGTGAACCACTCATAAACCGGAGCGAACAAATCGTAGGCGTCCTGGCGCTTGTCCCGGGACTGCCACAGGCGGGCGAGGCTCGTGGCCGCACGGAGTTCGAGTGATTTGGCTTGTTGGGTTCGGGCTACGAGGAGCGCATGGAGGCGCAGGAGGGGGCTGGGCGGTAATACCCACCGATGCGGGCCGCGCGGTGTCGAGCGATCCGTGACCAACGGGGGCGGTTAGCCTCCGATCAGTCGATCGCCGGCACCGCCTCCATGAGCAGCTCGAAGGCGGAGCGGAGCGCCCTCCCACCCGCACGGGCTCCGGTATACTTGCCGATGCGGACCACCACCAGCCCATGCGTCGGGATGATCGTTGTGCTCTGGCCACCGGCGCCGCTCATCCTGTATGCGCTCTCAGGGATGGGTTGGGACCCGGTGCCGTTCACCCAGAAGAAGGCACCGCCGTACTGTGGTCGGCCGTCGGCCACCCACGCCGGAGCGAGCGTCGAAGCGTACGCGGCGTACCCCTCGGGGAGCACTCGCTCTCCCTCCCACACGCCGTCCTGCAGATAGAGGTTGCCGAGCCGAGCCCAGTCGCGGGCGGACATGAAGGCAAGGCCTTGCCCGAGGAAGTTGCCGTACGGGTCGGTCTCGATGACGGCTGAGCGGATCCCGATCCGGTCAAAGAGCTGGCGCTGCGGGAAAGAGTGGTAGTCCTCGCCCCGCGCCTCCGCGCCGAGGCGAACGAGGTAGCTGCCGAGGATGGGGTCGGTGTTGCGATACCGTCCGACCTGGTTCGGTTCCCACTCCTGCGGCCGGGTCGCCGCCCATTCGTACGAGTTGACCGTGCCCGTGTAGTAGTAGTAGTGGTCCGCGTAGGTCGTCGGGTCGTAGTCGGGATCGGAGGGCGCGTTGATCCGCAACCCGCTCGACATCCTCATGATGTCGCCGATGCGGATCTGCTGACGGGGATCGCCTTCGGTCTGCCACTCGGGGATCGGGGCGGGATCCCAGAGGTCGTAGTGGCCTTGCTCGATAAGGACCCCGACGAGCGTACCGGTGACACTCTTGGTCATCGACCAGCTCTCGAGCGGCGTTTGCATGTCGATGTCGTCGCCGTACCGCTCGCCGATGATCCGCCCGTTGTAGGTGACCACCAGTCCGAGGGTCATCGCCTCCGGCGGGCCGAAGCCGACTTCGATCGCCTGCTCGACCTTCGCCCTGTCGAGCTGCTCGGGCCACGGGCCCTCGGGCAGCACGTCGCCCATCGGCCAACGTGTGCTCTCAGCCGGCGGTAGGTCTCGGGCCACTTCGGAGGGTGCGTAGTAGATCGAGTCCTCCCCGATCGGGAGTGCCACGCAGCCTTGGTTACGGTAGCGTTTCGCCGTGCGGGTGACACCGTCCGGTAGGGTCAGGCTCACCAGCTGGCGCTCGAAGTCCACAATGGTGTCGACCACGTGATGCCGCTCGCCGAACGGCGAGATGAAGCCCCCGACGTTCGCCGCGGCGTCCTCGGGATCGAGGCCGGTGATGAAGACCGCCGAGCAAAGGATCTTGGCGAAACCCGCCGTCTGATGGTGAAGCGCTTCACCGGGAGGGGGCACGTACTCGGTGTCGAGCTCGAGGGAGGTCGCCCGAGCAATCATCGCCGCGGTACCGTCGGCAGCCGTCATGTCGATGGGAGCCTGCGGCGCGTAGGTGTCGGCTTCCGCCGCGTCGATGGTATCATCCGCGCTGCTGCACGCGGCCAGAGTCAACAGCAGGAGGGCAGCTAGAATCCGACCGGACATGTACGGCATCGAGGACCTTGGTGCTCGGGGATGGGAACGTCTCAACGTACCTAATAGCTGTGGGTCTGGCGAGGCCGCTGAATCTCGCTGTTACGATTGAGGGGGCCGGAGGAGCGGTCCTCCCGCATTGCTGCTACGGCGCCGAACCGGGTGGGGGCAGGGTGCCTCGCCCGGATTGACCTGCGGTCGCCTTCGGCGGTCGTCGGTCGTCTCGCGGAAGTAATGTGAATCTATCAAAGGCTTTGCTGACGCTCGGCTCTAACCGGCGACCCCCCTGAACCCCATTCGATTTCAGAATGGGCTGAATCACGGCAAGGAATCGCCTAAACCCTTACTGGGCTGCACGATCTGCCGTCCTTGCCAAGATGTGATGCCGGAAGCTGCGATCGATAAAATCGTCGAACTTCTGTCCGATCCATCTCATTCTGACCTCCCCCCTGATAGTTGCGACCAAAGCCGCATCCTAACATCAACTTTGGTCTCGTTTCAGGGGGTCACGTCATTAAGCGATATAACATAAAGTTGTACTTGCGATACCGAGGGGCCGAGAAGGGGGAAATTGTTCTCCAAGATAGGCAAAGAATGCCTAACCAGCGCTCCCAAGGACGTCGCTCTAGCTGCGGGCTCCGTCTGTCTTAGGCGGACACGGCACATGCCATGTCTTGGGCGCAGCACATGGGCGACTTGATCATCCCGTGTTCTTCTGGACACTTGGACACAGCCACCGTGCTTCCGTCTTCCCTCGCGATGGTGCCGTGCACCAATTCCTGGTCGCACCGGGCACACGTCATGCTCACACTCATGCCGCACTTATCACACGTGTAGGTTGCCATCGAACCGCGCTCTCTTTCTTGGTGGGGGCAATGTCGTATGCACAACCGGCTGAAGTCTAGCGAGATTGACGGCCGACGCCACTGGGGAAGTCATGGCGTGGCTACCGCCCGATCCGCTCACCGGGCAACGGGGGCGTGTTCAACGGATCCCGTCGGGCCTCGGTAGCCTGTTCGAAGGCGTAGCCGAGTCCCAAGAGCTCGGGCTCGCTGAAGGCGGGTCCTAGAAAGGAGATGCCGACCGGCAGCCGGTTGCTGGTGAAGCCCGCCGGGACGATCAAGTCCGGAAAGCCGCTCAGGTTGGCCAGGTTCGTTGCGGACACCCCTCCCCCACCGCCTCCGCCGTCGACCAATGAGGGTCGGGTCGGGGACGTCGGATAAACGATCGCGTCCAGACTCTCGGAGGCGAGCAGACCCTCGATGATGCTCCTCACCATCGGCATGCCATGTTCTCGCATGGCCACGTACTCGTAGTCCGTGACCGAGCCACTCGCTTCCTCCTGCTGAAAGAGGCTCCAGCGCGTAGGGTTCGGCGTGCCACCTTCTGCGGTTGGGGAGCTCATCCCGAGCGATCTCTCAATCATGTCTGCAAGCGTCTTCGGGTACTCAGGCCCCAAAGTGGCCAAATACTCCTGGATTTGGCCGCCAAACTCCCTCCACCGAATCGTCGTGTACCAATCCGCCTTGGCGTCCAGCAACCACTGGGGAAAACGAACCTCCACGATGGTGGCGCCATTCCTTCGCATGGCGTCGAGTGACGCACGGATGACCCAATCCACCTCCGCATCTCGTCCGAGAAATTGTGTCGCGATTCCTATACGAGCTCCCTGAAGCGCATCGGCATCCAAGAAACGCGTGTAGTCCGGCACCAGACGCCCCCTGCTCTTCGTCGTGGCATCGTCCGCAGGATCGATGCCCGTCATCACGCTCAGCATCGCGGCAACGTCGTAGACACTACGTGCCATCGGGCCCGCCATGTCGAACGAGAGCGCCAGCGGGACGATACCGTCGCGACTCATGAGGCCGTGGGTGGGCTTGAGCCCGACGATCCCGTTGGAGGTGGAAGGCCCTCGCACCGAGCCTCCCGTGTCGGTCCCGATTCCGAGCTGAGCGAATGAGGCGGCGATCGCCGCGCCCGTGCCACCCGAAGACCCAGAGGGTGTGCGGGCGAGATCGTGTGGGTTTCGGATCATCCCACCGACCGAGCTCATGGTAACGCCTGACGCGAACTCGCTCATGTTCGTCTTGGCCAGGATGATCGCCCCCGCCTCGCGAAGCCTTTGCACGATGAACGCATCATCTGGAGGAAAGGACCCGGCCAGAAGCAGAGATCCAGCGGTGGTGGGCATGTCGGCCGTGTCGACGTTGTCCTTCAGGGCTACGGGGATGCCGTGGAGTGGAGAGCGTGGGCCTCGCTCTTGCCGTTCGCGGTCGAGCGCGCGAGCCGTCACGATCGCGTCGGCACTCACGGTGAGCACGGCGTTGAGCGCGGGACCGGCCTGATCGTAGGCGGCGATGCGGGCAAGGTACATCTCCACGAGGCGCTCCGACGTCAATGTACCCGCATCGAAGGCCGCGTTAAGATCCTCGATCGTTGCGCTCGCGAACCCTATCTCTTGAGCGGTCAGCGCGGGCGGAGCAAGAATGCCTACGAGCAGGACGGCGGCGACGGCAGGAAGGTGCATCATCGGAGATCTCCTGTATGACATCGTGCGTAGGGCCGCCGCTGATCGCCGGCCGACATCCAACGAAACAGGCCGATACCTCGACCGTGGGCCCGCGCCATCCGCCCGTTGAGCGTCTCGGCGGCCAACGTAGCCCTCGGACGACAGTCGGTCGAGAACAACAGATCTCCCCTTTCGATGCCGCGGCGGCCGGCGAGCCGCTTGCGCCGTCCACAGCCGACGCCAAACATTGTCCGCGGTGCCAGGCGCCAGCCCCCCCCCTGCCGGCGGTCGGCTTCCCGGATCGTGACTCATCAATAAGGAGCGTGACATGTCGAGACCGGCCGGACTACCGAGTCTTCTCCTCTTCACCATCTTCGCCTCGCTCACACTCGGCGTTCCCGGAGCGATCGCCACGCAGGAGATCGACCCGGACGCGTATCAACAACTCCGCTACCGGTACATCGGTCCGGTCGGGAACCGCGTTTCCTCGGTGGCCGGAGTGGCCGGGGATCGTTTCACGTATTACGCCGGAGCGGCAGCAGGCGGAATCTGGAAAACAGTGGACGGTGGCCAGTACTGGGAACCGATTTTCGACGATCAGTCGGACCATGCCATCGGCGCATTGGCCGTCGCACCGTCCGACCCGGAGATCGTCTGGGCCGGCACCGGCGAGCCACACATCCGCTCCAACGTGTCCCTGGGCACCGGCGTCTATAAGTCGACCGACGGAGGCGACACTTGGCGACACATGGGCTTGGGTGATGGGGGTCCGACCCGCACCTCGCGGATCATCATCCATCCCAGGAACCCCGACATCGTCTACGTCGGAATGCTCGGACATGCCCACGGCCCGCAGGAAACCCGTGGTGTTTTTCGTACCACGGACGGCGGGGAGACGTGGGAGCACATCCTTTTTGCCGACGAAGACACCGGCGTATCCAGTCTGGAGATGGATCCGCGCAATCCACGCAAGCTCTTTGTAGGGATGTGGACGGTGGTGTTCAACACGTGGGGTCGGGAAAGCGGAGGTGAGGGCAGCGGGATCTACATGACAAACGACGCTGGAGACAATTGGACTAAACTGGAGGGGAATGGCCTTCCAACTCTTCCGGTGGGAAAGACTGACATCTGCCTTACGCCCGCCGACCCGGACCGTGTGTACGCTCTCATTGAAACGGGCGACGGCGTACCCTGGCACGGGCGTGAGACAGAGAGCGGCGAGCTGTGGCGCTCCGACGACGGGGGGTCCATGTGGCAACTCATGACCCACAACCGAGCTTTCGGCGGACGGACCGGCTATTACAACAACTGCGTCGTCAACACGGACGATCCCGACGAGGTGTACTTTCTGACGTCAGGCTTTACTCGTTCCATCGACGGCGGTCGGACCGGCGTCAACGAGCAGGGCCGTCGCCGGCCGGGTGGCGACTTCCACGACATGTGGATAGACCCCACGAACGGGGACCGCATGATCGTCGCGAACGACCAAAACGTGTCGGTCTCCGAGAACCGGGGAGACACGTGGCACAGCTCGGAGCTTCCCATCGGCCAGATGTATCACGTCACCGTCGACAACTCGATCCCCTATAACGTTCTGGGGAATCGGCAGGATGGACGGTCTTACCGGGGACCCAGCAACAGCCGTGTGTTTGGCGGATTCGGGGGCACACCCCAAATCTTGCGGGGTGAGTGGACCTCGGTGGGGGGCGGCGAAAGTGGCTTCGCAACGGCCGACCCCGAGGATCCGAACATCGTGTGGTCCAGCGCCTCAGGGTCCGGCGCCAGGGGCGGAGTAGTGGTGCGATGGGACGCACGAAGCCGCCAGTTCCGGGACGTCGAGGTGTGGCCCCAGTTGGCCAGCGGCCACCCGGCGAGCGGTGTGCGCTACCGCTTCCAGTGGACGTTTCCGTTGCATATCTCCCCTCACGACCACAACACCGTCTACGTCACCAGCCAGCATGTGCACCGTACGACGAACGGCGGCCAGAGTTGGGAAGTGATCAGCCCCGACCTCACCACCAACGACCTGTCTAAAATGGGGATCTCGGGCGGACTCACGCCGGATAACATCGGCGTCGAGTTCTGCTGCGTGATCTACGCCTTCGACGAGTCCCCCGTTCAGGCGGGCGTCTACTGGGCAGGATCGAACGACGGCCTCGTGCACGTGAGCCGTGACGGTGGAGCCACCTGGACTGATGTGACCGGTAATTTCCCCGATTTGCCACCCGACGGTGTTGTGCGCGGCATCGACGCCTCGAAGTATGACGCGGGCAAGGCGTACATCGTCATCGAACACCATCAGCAGGGCAACTTCGAGCCTCACGTCTACAAGACGGACGACTTCGGGGAGAACTGGACGAAAATCGTGGATGGGATCGCGGACAGCCCGTTGAGCTACGCGCGGAGCATCCAAGAGGATCCGGTCCGCCCCGGCCTGCTGTATCTGGGCACGGAAAATGTGCTGTACGTGTCGTTCGACGACGGCGAGGGCTGGCAGCCACTCATGAACAACATGCCCGTCAGCCCGATGTACGGCATCGTCGTACAGGAGCACTTCAACGACCTGGTCGTGGGCACGTACGGACGTGGCTTCTGGATCATGGACGACATCACGCCCTTGCAGCAACTCACGCCGGAAGTCGTGGCTTCTGCATCCCACCTCTTCGAGCCCCGCGACACGTACCGTTTCCGGTCGGTCACGACCTCTCGCCCAATTCCCAACGACCCCTCCGCCGGTGAAAACCCGCAGTACGGTTCGTCGATCAACTATTGGTTGGGCGACGAGCACGTGGGTGGCGTGACGCTGCGGATCACCGATTCGTCGGGACGCACCGTGCGTACGATCGAGGGATCGGGTAGTGCCGGCATCAACCGGGTGTGGTGGAATCTCCAAGACGAGCCGTCCACGCAGATCAAGCTACGCACCAAGCCACTCTACGCAGACTGGTTCGAGATCGGTCCCGAGGGATGGCGGTCGGGGGGGCAGCGGCTGTCGATGGTAGTGCCTCCGGGCATCTACTCCGTGACCCTGGAGGTGGACGGTCAGAACCAAACGCAACGGCTGCAGATCCTCAAAGATCCGAATTCAACCGGCACAGAGGCGGACATCCGGGTCCAAGTCGCGATGTTCTCCGAACTTCGGGAGGACTACGAAGAGGTCACCGACATGGTGAATCGCATCGAGTGGGTCAGACGCCAACTCTACGATCTCAAGGCCGTTCTGGACGATCGGGGGGGCGCCGCGGACGTTCTAGAGGGTGTCGACGAGCTGGATGAGAAGCTCATCGCCATAGAAGACAACTTGGTCCGGCTGCTCACGACCGGAAGCGGCGACGGGGTCCGCTGGGCACCCAAGCTCGCAGAGGAGCTGCGCTACCTGTCACAGAACATCAGTAACGCGGACTTCCGGCCGACCAATCAAGCACGAGAGGTTCAGACCATTCTAAATGAACGCGTCATCCAATACCGCGGAGAATTCAATCGGCTGTTCGAGGAAGACGTGGCGCAGTTCAATCGGAACCTCTTGGAGCGAAACCTGGCGCCGTTGATCTCGGATCTCGACTAGGTGCCCGGGCGGCATGCCGACTCTCGGTGCGCCGCCTACCGTGCCGCAAGCGTGCCACCCTCAACGCAGACGGATCGGCGTCAGAACATCTCCGAAGGATCAGGCTTGCGCGCGCCAGCGCCCGTATAACGGTTGGGGATGAAGTCGCCGGTAACCATGTCGCGGTAGGAAAGCCCAGGGGCTACCATGGGATAGACATCGGCTAAGGGGTCGATGATCACCTCGAGGAACGCCGGACCCTCGAACCCCAGGAACTCCTCGACGACCGCCGGGACATCCTCTTTCCGGTCCAGTCGTTTCGCGTACTCGAATCCGTCGGCTTGAGCAGATCTCACGAAGTCCTTCTTCCTCAGCGACTTGTCGCTGGCCGAGAGCCGCCCCTTGAAGAACATTCGCTGCCACTGCATGACCATCCCGTCACCGAAATTATTGAGCACCATCACCTTGATCGGTAACCCATAGGTGGTCACGGTCTCGAACTCACCGAGGTTCATGCGAACGCTCGCGTCACCGTCGATGTCGATGACGAGCTTCTCGGGCCTCGCGAATTGAGCGCCGATCGCCGCGGGTAGCCCGAAGCCCATTGTGCCCATGCTCCCCGACGTTAGCCACAGGCGCGGGCCCCTAAAGTCGCAGTACTGTGCCGCCCACATCTGATGCTGACCGACCCCGGTCGAAATAATCGCCTCGCCCTTGGTGATCCGGTTCATCGTCTCCAACACGTAGTAGGGTTGGATGAGGTCACTCTCGCGATCGTAGTTCAGGGCGTATGTGCTCTTTAGCTCCGCGACTTCCGCGTGCCAGTCGGAGTAGGCCGGACAGAAGTCGATCTTCCTTCCATAGGCCACCAGCGCCTCGAGGGCGTCCGTCAGGATACCCACGTAGTGCCAGTCGGCCTCGACGACCTTGTGAATCTCCGCCGGGTCGATGTCGAAGTGGAGAACACTGCGCACCTTGGGTGCGAATTTCTTCGGATCTCCGGCCACGCGATCGTCGAAGCGCGCACCCACGGCTATCAGAAGGTCGCAGTCTTCGACCGCGTAGTTGGCATACGCCGTCCCGTGCATTCCCAACATGTGAAGGGAGAGCGGACGTGTCGTGTCGAGGCTTCCCAACCCCATGAGCGTGGTCACGCCGGGGATACCGAAGGCGTCCGAGATCTCCCTGAGCGCCTCCGAAGCGTTGCCATTGATGACACCACCTCCTGCGTAGATCAGGGGGCGACGGCTCTCGGAGATCAGAGCAAAAAATTCTGCACAGCGGTCGTCGTCGAGAACGTTGGCCTGGACGGCGCTCAACCGACTCCGGTAGCCGGGGATGGGCAGGAGTCCTTCTCCCTTGAAGGCCCCCTCCCAATTTTGCACGTCCTTGGGAATGTCGATGACCACCGGGCCGGGTCGCCCGGTCCGCGCAATCTCGAAGGCAGTCCGCACAGTCTCCTCGATGCGCTCGGGGTCTGTGACGAGGAACACGTGCTTGGCCACAGATCCCATAATCCCCGTGATCGGTGCTTCCTGAAACGCATCGGTGCCGATGGCGGCGGTGGGTACCTGACCGCAGATGAGGACGATGGGGATCGAGTCAGCCATACAATCCCGGACGGGCGTCACGCAGTTGGTAGCCCCGGGACCCGAGGTCACGATCGCGACTCCCACCTTTCCGCTGGCCCGCGCATACCCCGCCGCCATGAACCCGGCCCCCTGCTCATTGGCCGGCACGATGAGCGGCATCGGATCGACCCCATTCTCCGCATGCTCCTTGTTGTACCGGAATACGGCATCGTACGTCGGGAGGATGGCGCCGCCGCTGTAGCCGAAGATGACCTGCACGCCCTCGTCCGAGAGCACCTGGATGATCATCTCGGCGCCACTCAACGTCTCGCCGGCCCTGGGGTGCGGCGGACGGGGTTCGCTTGGAGTTGTTAGGTCCACGGGTCAATGGGGGAATTTCGTGGTGTCTAGTCGCGATGCACAGCAGGAAGGTGGATGAAGCGAAGCGTATTGCAAGAGGCGAGGCAGTAGGCGAACCTCTAGCATGCGACATATCATCTCGATCCTACTGCAGAACGAAGCCGGGGCGTTGTCCCGCGTCACGAACCTGTTTTCGACTCGAGGCTTCAACATCGAGAGCCTGAACGTAGCCCCGACCCACGAGGTCACGGTCTCACGGCTGACGTTGGTCACCATCGGCTCGGACTCGGTCATCGATCAGATCTCGAAGCACCTCGGTAAGCTCGTAGATGTCCTGACTATCGTGGACATGACGGGCACGGACCACATCGAGCGGGAGTTGGCGCTCTTCAAGCTTCGACTTCTCGAGGGTGGGAGAGAGGAGCTCGCCAAGGTGGTCGAGGACTTTGGCGGTCGAATCTTGGACGATCACGGTGGACACTTCACCGTCGAGCTGGTCAATGGCGGGTCGGAGATCGATCGGTTCATGGACAAGGTGGCCGAGATCGTCGAGACGGAGACGATCGTACGCAGTGGCGCCATGGCGGTAACCAAGGGCGCGCCCATACCCTCGGCCGGCTGAGTCACTTCCGAACGTACCCGCTCAGCGACCGCCGGCGGCTTCGTTCATAAACACGGTGCCCCTCTTCAGTCGGAAGTGATCGATTCCAGTACGAGCCGGATGAACTCACTCACGTGCTCGCCGCCGTCCACCCACCGGGTCACCGTGACCAGATCATGCTCTCGATCCACGAAGATGATGTTCGTCGAGCCCGCACCGTTGGCGTAGAACGCACTCGCCGGAGCCGCGGGGAAAGCGCTCTGCCCCGTATTCAGCCACCACATGTACCCGTAGTTCGGCTGGATGTCGACGGGGGTGGTCGCCTTCTGAAACCATTCGGCCGAGACGAGTCGCTCTTCGCCCCACATTCCTTCCCTGAGTGTCAGAAGCCCAAAACGCGCATGGTCGCGCGTGTCGATGATAAAGACCCCCACGCACGACGACCGGGTTGTTCGGAGCAGCCTGATCGAGGTCTCGTCGGTACGGTAGGCGCTGCTCCGCGAGTTGGCCCTCATGCCAATCGCTGTTGGAGACGATGACGCCGTTCGGTTCGACCTCCGCCACGCGGGCGGCGATCGCACTGCAGATATCCGCCAGGCTTCTGGCCTGAGACAGATCTACCCCGGGACCGCCGCCGATGCTGTGGAAATGATTGTCGCCGAGACCTGGGACGAGTGTGCGGCCCTCCATGTCCATCTCATCGGTGTTCGGACCGGCGAGCACCCGTACTTCATCGCTCTGGACGACAGCGACAAACCTGCCGTCCCAGATGGTACGGCCTGTGCGACGGTCGATTGCGGGTCGAGCGTGACGATGTGCGCGTTGTAGAGAATCCGATCCGGGACAGGAGTGGATCGTGGAACGCTGCAGCCGACTAGCACGGATACGACGAGGAGGCCCACCAGGTGTTTCACATATGGCATGGCGCCCAACATGTGGCTCGTGCGGCAGCAAACAAGCCACGTCCTCTGGCTCGCCTCCGAACCCCACACTATGATCATCTCTAGAGAGATATTGCCTGAAAGTTCTGCCTGGGAGGAACCATGTCGTCGTCGTCCCGCGGAATCACCTGCCACTTGCTCGGCATCGCGCTCACGCTAGGCTCG
>Ga0310123_10001706_pt1 | contig 18058 bp, 17 predicted proteins | sample CB6_AW_1057_MG_FD_203505 | JGI IMG/M metagenome (GOLD analysis project Ga0310123, IMG submission 203505) | Marine microbial communities from Western Arctic Ocean, Canada - CB6_AW_1057 | ecosystem: Environmental > Aquatic > Marine > Oceanic | place: Canada: Western Arctic Ocean | collected... | reverse complement strand
AAAACGACCGTCGTCGACTCGCTCTTGATGACCAACGCACGCGAGTACAGTGGGGATTCAACCAGCGCGCTGTTTGGGTGCGTGATATCAACCTTAGCGGCTCCGGCCCAGAGATTTTCCGGCTTTGCCGTTGCGGAGGAGGGGATAGCAAGAGAGGCCATGAGGCCGACAGCAAGCAGCGTTGGTATTCGGTTAGTCATTTGAAGATGCTTTTAATAAAGGGGCTTTTATTGAAGATGCTTTTGATGAATGCGCTTTTCAAGGGGTCAGAATCGGTAGTCGTCGATATTGTCTTTGTTAAATACCACCGGATTACCCAATATCACCTGACCGTCCTCGGTGACGGTCACACCTTTCACACGACCGAAATCATGGGTGCCAACGGCAATCGGTCCTTGAGTCAATTGGTGTGCGACGAACACGGTCAAGTAACCCAAATCTTCGACGTCGAACAATGCGAACTGTTCAATGGTGCCGTCCTTAATGTACTCGTCCATTAAACTGGGAAGACTCAAACCGGTAACGCAGACTTCGTCCTGCCTCCCAACGTCACGAACGGCCTTGGCCGCGGCCGGTAGGGCCACGGAGGTGATGGCCCAGATCCCTTTTAGCTCCTTGTGGGCATCCAATGCCGCCGCGGTCTGCTCCAAAGCTTTGCTTTGGTCTTCGGATGGGTAGAGGGTCGGCAGTAATTCGCATTCCGGATGTTGCTGCTCCAATATAGGGATCATCAACGCCATCCAGGCATTTTGATTCGCGGCGGTTTGCGTGCCGCTGACGATGATAAACTTGCCCTTCAGTTGGCCACCTTCACCTGCGCCTGCGACCATCATATCGACAAGGGTGTCCGCCATGCCCTGGTTGGGAGTATGGTTGATGAACAGCTCCCGACCTGACTTTTCCGGATTGGCATCGGTGTCCCAAGTCAACACGGTGGCACCGGTCGCCTTGGCATCGGCCAGCTTGGACGCAATCGCGTCTGGATCATTTGGCGCGACAGCGATGACGTCGAAGCCCTGCGCCGCCCAAGTGTTTACCAAGCCCGCTTGTTCTTCGGCGCTGTCCGACGTGGGCCCGTCATAAATGAGCTTGACCTGAAGTTCCTGGGCAGCTTCCTGCGCGCCGCGCTCAGCGGCATCAAAAAACGAGATGCCAATCAGCTTGGGCATCATGCCAATACGAATTTGGCCGGGACTGTCTCCCGCAGAACGACCACTCGACGAGCTATCGCCGCAGCCCAGGGCAATCAGTGTGACACATGAAAAAAGCAACGTTACACAGAGAAACCATTTCATCATATCCTTTCCACTTCTTTGGCATCATCACGAGCGGTCCATTCGTTCCAGACAGCAATGGCGATGAGTAGAACGCCAACCACAACCAACCGCGCCTCGCCTTTGAAGAATTCGACGCGCGAACTCATAAACGAAAGTCCAATATCCACATTTGCGATAATGACCAGACCGAGCATCGTGAGTGGGATTCCCCCCCGGCCCCCGGTGATCAGCGTGCCCCCCACAACCACGCAGGCAATCGCGTTCAGCTCAATGCCCCGATGCACGTTGGGAATCGCGCCATCCCGCATAGTGTAGATGACGGCCAACAGTCCGGCTACCAGCCCACTGGCGGCGTACAAAAACCAATGCGTTCGATGGACGGGAACCGCGGCAAACCTGGCCGCCAACGGATTGTCTCCAAGGGCGTAACACCAGCGGCCAAACCGGGTGAAGTGAATCACAAAAAGTGCGGTCACAAACGTGCCTGCCAAAATCCAATACTCCGTTGGCAAACCTGCAATGCGTACCAGGCCACTCTCCGGAAAACCGGTAATGCGCTCGGCGCCGGAGATCATCAGCGCTAGCCCCGAGTAAAACGCCATCGTGGCAAGCGTCGCAACCAGTGGCGGAAGTCCGACGACCACCAGGGTGCCGTTGAACCCGCCCGCGATGATGCCAGTGACCAGTGCCATGATCGCTGCCGAGGGGACCGACCAACCATTTCTCCAAAGTACCCCCATGACCATACTGCTCAGCGATACGATTGAGGCGACTGACAAGTCGATTCCACCGGTCAGAATAATGGCCGTCATGACAATCGCGAGTGCACCGACCCGTGCCCAGGGCACACCGACGTTGATCAGCGAGCGCGGGTTCTGAACCTGCGAAAACACCATCAGCAAGGCGACGCATAGCAACAGCCACGGCAGCAGCCGGCCAATCCATTTTCGTTTGGAGCCCGATAGCTTCACTCGTCCCTCCGCCACGAATGGTTAAGGAGAATCGCGACCAGGATCATGCCGCCAACAACGACGTCGACTTGATCGCCTTGGATTTCCCAACGTACCAGCGCTGTTTGCACCAGTTGCATCAAAAACGCGCCAAGCACGACACCCAGAACGGATCCTTGACCACCGGTGATGCGGACACCGCCAATCACGGCAATCGCGATAGCCTGAAGTTCCCAACCGGTCCCCAATCGTGATTGCATGGAGCCGCTACGAGCCAGTTCTACAATCGCCGCAACGCCAATCATCAACCCGCCAACTGCAAACGCGATCAGCGTCAACTTGACTCGTGAAATCCCGACCAGACGTGCGGCGGTCGGGCTCGAACCGAGCGCATACAGATGTCGACCGGAGCGCATATGCGCCAACCAAAAGTAGGCGGCCCCGGCGACCAAGGCAGCGAAGAGGATCGACCCGCGAAACCCCGAGGGAGGATGCACCGCCAACCAGGTAAAAGCTTGTGGAAGATCGTTGATGTCGTGCTGGCCACGCAGCGCTACGACGATTCCGCGATAAATACTCATCGTGCCCAACGTAACGACGATCGGATGGACTCGGCCGGCCAGCGAAAGGGCGCCATTTAGCAATCCTCCCGCGCAGCCGACACCGCAGGCTACCAGAATGGCGAGCGGGATCGTCAGCGCCGTTGAAAACGGTGACTTCAATACCATCCCGGCGCAAACCGCCGCCAAGGCAAGCAGCGAGCCAACAGAAATGTCGATGCCACCAGCGATAATCACGGTCGCGGCCGCCAAGCCTAGAATGACACCCAGCGACGCGTTGGCGGCAAGCTTCATGAGACTACCTGGCTCGAAAAAGCCGTCCGTCGTCAGTCCTAACCAGATCATCAGTCCGATGACGATTACCAACAGACCTAGCTCTCCGCTTAGGATCGTTCGAGAAATAACTGTCCGCTGTACCCTCGCCCCCCTGGGGAGAGGGCAGGGTGAGGGGATTAAGAATATGCCAGTTATTTCTCGAACGGTCCTTAGCCAATTGCTACGACGCCGTGCGGTTGCACCGTTCGCCCTTGCTTGTGATTGTGAAGCTGATTGTGCTATCGAGGAAGTTTCGTTTGGCAACGCAGCGGTAGCAATTTCATCGGGTGTTGCTTGCCGTGGGTCGAACTGGCCCGCGACGGTGCCGTCGCGAAAAACGACGACACGATCCGAGTTTTCCATCACCTCGGGCAGTTCCGAGCTGATCATCACGACTGCCTGTCCGCGATTGACCAGTCGGCGCAAGAGACGGTGGATCTCGGCTTTAGCGCCAACATCCACGCCTCGGGTCGGTTCGTCGAGGAGTAATACCTTTGGCTCCGTCAGCAAGCAGCGTCCCAGCACGACCTTTTGTTGATTGCCGCCCGAAAGCTGGCCAATGGGCTGCCCAATCGATCGATGTCGCACGGACAGTCTCTCCAGCAATTCGGCCGTGGCGTTTTTTTCTTTGCGCGCACTCGCCACGGGACCCGTGGACCACCTCGCCAAGCTGGAAAGCACAGCGTTAGCACGCAACGACAGCCCGCGACATAGGCCCTGACGCAGACGGTCTTCAGGCAGGTAGGCAAGACCCGCTCGCACGGCATCTCGCGGCCTGCGTATGTCACACTTACGACCGTCGATTTCGACGGTGCCACTTGACTTCCTGGCCAGTCCAAACAGAGTCTGAGCAAACTCGGATCGCCCGGAACCGACGAGACCGTATATCCCGACAATCTCTCCCGCGCTGGCTTGCAGATCGACTTCCCGAACCCGACCTCGCGCGTCACCAAGTCCCCGCACATGCAACCGCGGAGCCGCTTTGCTTTCGGGAAGTTCGCCAGGCTTCGGGCGAAAGGACGGTTGCCCGTCATCCGCCTCCCGCTGCCTCCCCACCATCGCCGAGATCAGTCCATCTCTATCAATCGCTTCCTTCGCCTTTGTCCAAATTCGCCGGCCATCGCGTAGGACGGTAACTCGATCCGCCAGCGAAAAAATCTCTTCTTGCCGGTGGGAGATATAAAGGATGCCCGTCCCGGCCGCCTTCAATCGTTCAATCTGCTGGAACAACCAGTGTGATTCGGCCGCGGATAACGCGCTGGTCGGCTCGTCCAGAATCACGACCTTCGCCTGTTGCAAGACAGCAATGGCCACTTGCGTCATGTGCCGATGTGCGATGCTCAGCCGCGCTGCTGGCATCCGGACGTCGATCTGCTCATCGATCTCCGCCACCGCACGCGTCGCGTCGTGATCCACTGACTTCCAGTCGACCATGCCCAGCTGTTTGATGGGGAGCCCTTGCGTAAGCGCCATGTTTTCGGCCACCGAAAGTGACGGAAAAAATTCCGCCTCTTGATGAACGGTGACAACGCCGAGCTTGCGAGCTGTCACGGGATCCGTCAACTGGTTCGCTTGGCCTTCCAGCAGAATATTGCCGGCGTCGGGTCGAATCACACCGGAGATAATATTGATCAGTGTGCTTTTACCAGCACCGTTTTCCCCCACCAATCCGTGCACTTCGCCACGCCGCACGTCGAACGAAACAGCGTCAATCGCTCTGACTCCGGGGAAGCTGTGCGATACGTCGAGCAGCTCGAGCAGTTTTGACTCGGAAGGACTCACACGGCCATTCTAAGAAGGAGACGGTAGAACATTGATAGAACTAAGATGGCAGGCCGAGGAATGGATGTCCACCCAGCGTCCGTAGCCTATGGGCACGCGAGAGTTTGGCCACGGATGAAACACGGACGACAAATATCCCTCGCCCTGATCCGTGTCTTGTCTGTTGTTTCATCCGTGGCCATGGTCGGCAAGTCATCATCAGCCCTCGAAAAGAGATGGTTCGCACGCTGACAGTGTGCGAATATGCAGACCTGAGTGCGTCCCCGTTTAGGATCCCGGCTGTGAAAACGCGACTTACCCAATGTCCTCCGGATAGGAATTCGGATCGGCGAAAAAGGGCACGTCGTTTGCAGATTCTGCGAATGTGGATCTTCAAGGCTCATCAATAGGGAGGCCCGTCATGAACATCGAAGAATTCCTGGGTCGACGAAACGTACCGTTCGACCTGTTGCATCATCGGGAGACCCATGATGCACAACGTATGGCCCAAACCGTACATGTGTCTGGACATCTGGTTGCCAAGACCGTTCTGTTGCGACTAGATGCTCCTGCCGAATTTGTCGTGCCGGTGCTTCCTGCCACCCACAACATTGACTTTCGAAAGGCGAGGCAAGTTCTTGACGGCCGCAAAGTCGAGTTGGGAACCGAGACAGAAATGTCGAAGCGCTGTCCGGACTGCGAAATTGGTGCATTGCCTCCCTTTGGTTCGCAATACGATATGAAAACCCTGGTGGACGAATCACTGACCGAAGACGACGAAATCGTGTTCGAGGGGCGTACTCATACCGAAGCGATTCGCATGAAGTACGAAGACTTTGCGGGAATCGAGCATCCTGAAGTGGTGTCCATTGTAAATTGAGTCACACACGCCGATTCAAGGCTGAAAGCGCTAGGTTCAAGCCGAGATTGGGTTGCGGGAATGCAAAAGGGTGTTTACCAGAGCGACCCGCACCCGCGAGCACCCACCCGCCAGGCAACCAAGCTCGACGCCCGACGGACCGCTGCCCGGGCAGCGCTCTTTCAAAGTTTCGAGTTCTTTAAGACGTTTATTTCCGTCGGCGTCGCGATGTGACTAAGCCCAGCGACAACAGACCAAGGATGCCAAGGCTGCAGGAGCAGGGTTCGGGGACAAGAGTGCCGTCGAAATGGCGTACGGTAAAAAAAACTCAGCCGAACCATAACAGTTTGTCATTACCAGGTTTACAACTTGATTCAATTTTGCAAAAACACACTTCCGACCGCCACCGTTGCCGGCACAAACCTCTGGTCCATGCTATGATTTCGCCCGGCCGTTACGCTGACGTTTTCCGCTATCTGGCGATATGGCTTTGGTGGGCGCTGCTGGTCACCTATCCGTTCGCACTCTCCGCCGGCGAAGACTCCTTCGCCAAACTGAGCGATCAGTACGCCCAAACGGTCCATCCGCTGCTACAGCAGTTCTGTGTGGATTGCCATGCGGGCGACGAGCCCGAGGGGGACTTGGACCTGGAACGCTTCGATTCGCTGGCCGCAGTCCGCCAGGCGCCGGAGGTGTGGCAAAAGGTCCGACGACAGTTGACCGACGGCGAAATGCCCCCGGAGGATTCTGATCAGCCGACGGACCAGCAGCGGCGGGCGCTGTTGGACTGGGTGGGGCGGTACCTGCATGCCGAGGCGTTAGCCGGCGCGGGAGACCCGGGCGCGGTCGTGCTACGTCGGCTCAGCAACGCCGAGTATACGTACACGATCCGCGATCTGACCGGCGTGCCACTCGACCCCGCTCGAGAGTTCCCCATCGACGGTGCAGCGGGAGAGGGGTTTACCAATACCGGCGTGGCGCTGGTCATGTCGCCGGCGCTGGTGACGAAGTACATGGACGCGGCCGAACAAATCGCCAGCCACGCTGTGCTGCTGCCCGACGGCATTCGCTTTTCGCCCAGCGCGTCGCGACGCGACTGGGCTGACGAGATTCTTGACCGGCTGCGGGCTTTCTATCACCGCGAGACGAGGGCAACAGGCATTGATCTGAGTTACCGGAAGGAGGTGGGGGATTTCCGGCCGGCCGACGAGAGCGAAGGTGCAGTCAAGGTGGCCGATTACGTGGCGGCGCTTATCCGACATCGCGAGCGGCTAACTGGCGATCTCGACGCCGCCACGCCAGTCGCGCAGGAAGAAGACCTGAACGCGAAATACCTGCGGCTGCTGGCCCAGAAGTTGGTCTCTCGGCAGCCGCAGTCGCTGCTGCTGGACCGGATTCGCGACCGCTGGCGAACCGCCACGGTGGAAGACGAAGCGGCGCTGACGGCTGAAATCGTTGCGTGGCAGAGCGCCGTCTGGAAGTTCAATTCAGCCGGTATCGCCGGTCGAGAGGGCGGACCGACCGCATGGATGGAGCCGGTCAATCCCATCACCACGCGGCAGGAATTCAAAATAGAACTGCCCGAGTCCGCCGCAGAGGAGAACGTCGTTGTTTATCTGACGGCGGGTGAGGCGGGGGACGGCAATCAAGGCGACTTTGTTGTCTGGAAGAATCCGCGACTTGTGGGTGGCAATCTGCCGGAGTTGCCACTACGTCACGCCGCCGGGTTGCACCAGCGGTTGGCGGAATTGCGCCGCGAAGTGCTGGGCAATGCAGCCAGGTACCTGGCCGCTGTTGCCGAAGCCACGCCGGAGTCCGATGCGCAGGAATTGGCTGCCCGGCACGCTGTCGATCCCGGTTTGCTGAAAGCCTGGCTGGAATACGTGGATGTCAGCAAGCGTCCGCCGGTCAAAGTGCCTGGGCATTTCACGGAAAAGCTGTTGAAGGGCGCCGATTACGATTCCATCAACGGTTGGGGAACCCGTGATACGCCGTCTGTCGCAGCCAATTCCTCCGACCAGGAGCTTCGTATCCCCGGTATCGCGTCTCCTCACTCGGTCTTCGTGCACCCATCCCCCACACTTTTCGCGGCGGTGGGCTGGCACAGCCCGATCAACGGCCAGGTGCGGATCGAAGCCCACGTCGCCGACGCTTACCCCGTATGCGGCAACGGCGTCGAGTGGGTCCTGCAGCATCGCACCAGCCGCAGCGCGGAAAACCTGTGGCAAGGTGAATTCGACGTGCGAGGTGTAGCCACAATGGCGGCCAAGGTGGTCGCAGTGCACAAGGGCGAGTTGGTATCGCTATTGGTCGGTCCGCGCGAAGGGGATTTACCCTGTGACCTCACACATATCAAGCTGGTCATCACCGAGACGACCGGCTCCGGGCGGGTATGGGATCTGGCAAAGGACGTTTCCGGCAACATTCTGGAAAGCAATCCACACAGCGATAGTCACGGCAACACCGGGACCTGGCACTTCTACAAAGGCGAAATGAAGGACGTGGCCGGCGCAGGGGAAGAATTCCGTGTGCCCGCCGGGTCGCTGTTGGCCCAGTGGCAGGCGGAAAGCGATCCCGAAACACGAAAGACTTTGGCCGAAAACCTGCAGGCACTGGCCAGCGGCGAAACCCTCACCGAGGAGGACTCACCCGACGCTCTGCTGCTGCAGCACCTGCAGTCACTTGCAGAGCGCGGCGCGGACTATGCAGCGCTGCTGAAGAGCGTCAAACCGGACGCTCGATTCGGCAAGCACCCCCTCGGGCAGAGGATCGCTCCGGCTAACCTGGTGGTGCAGGCACCGGCGGTCTTCGAGATCCTTGTACCTGCCAAACTGGCCGAGGGCCGCCGGCTGCTGGTGACCGGCCAGTTGGACCCGCAGCACGGGCGGGAAGGCAGCGTACGAATCGGGGTTTCGACGACCCGGCCCGACCGCCCCAGGTTCGCGCCGGACGTTCCGATCATCGTCACCGAAGGGAGCAAAACCCGCCGCCGGTTTGAGTCGGCGTTTGAGGATTTTCGCCAGTTGTTTCCCATCGCGGTATGCTATGCCCGGGTCGTCCCGATCGACGAGGTCGTGACGCTGAACTTGTTTTTCCGCGAGGACGAGCACCTGAAACGACTCCTGCTGGACGACCACGAAACCGCGGTGCTGGATCGACTGTGGGACGAGTTGATTTTCGTCAGTCACGAGCCGCTGGCGCTGGCCGATGCCTTTGAGCAGATTTCGGAGTTTGCCGCGCAAGACCAGCCCGACCTGGTCAAGGCCCTCAAGCCGATGGGCAAGCCGATACGTGATAGGGCGAGCGCTTTTCGGCAGCGTCTGATCGATACCGAGCCGCAGCAGGTCAACGCGTTGTTGGAGTTGGCCGATCGGTCCTGGCGTCGACCGCTGACCGATGACCAACAGCAGGACGTTCGCAATCTCTACCGGCAGATGAGGGAGGCCGAAATGCCGCACGACGAGGCGATTCGGCTGACCCTGGCGCGCGTGCTGACCGCGCCCGCGTTTCTTTATCGCCTTGAAAGACCCGGCGCCGGCAAGGGGTGGTCACCTGTCTCGGACATGGAACTGGCCACGCGGCTGAGTTATTTCCTCTGGGCGTCGATGCCGGACGAAGAACTGCACCAGTTGGCCGTCGCCGGCCGGCTAGGCGAACCGAACACCCTGGTTGCGCAGATGCAGCGGATGTTGCGGAACCAGCGCACTCGGCGGCTGGCGATCGAGTTTGGCTGCCAGTGGCTGCACATCCGTGACTTTGACCAGCTGAATGAGAAGAGCGAGCGGCATTTTCCCACGTTCGCCGATCTGCGGGAAGAGATGTATGAAGAATCGATTTTGTTTTTTACCGACCTGTTCCAAAACAACCGCTCAGTGCTCTCCATCCTGGATGCCGATCACACGTTCCTCAACGGAGCCCTGGCACGGCATTATGGGATTCCGGGCGTCGCAGGAGACGCATGGCGTCGAGTCGACGGGATGAGAAAACATGCGCGCGGCGGCATTCTCGCCCACGCCACCACGCTGGCAAAACAGTCCGGCGCTTCGCGGACCAGTCCGATCCTGCGCGGCAACTGGGTTTACGAGACATTGCTGGGCAAACGGCTCCCTCGTCCGCCCCAAGACGTCCCGCAACTGCCCGACACGGTGCCGGAAGGGTTAACCGAACGGCAGCTGATCGAACAACACAGCTCGGTCGAGGCGTGTGCGAAATGCCATGCGCACATCGATCCCTACGGTTTTGCGTTGGAGAGTTTTGACGCGATCGGCCGCTTTCGTGCAGAGAGCCACGGGGGTCACACGATTGACACGCAGACGACTTTGATTGACGGCACCCGACTGGTAGGCGTTGACGGTCTGCGCGACTATCTGTTGACAACCCGTCGCGACCAGTTCGTGCGGCAATTCTGCCGCAAGTTGTTGGGGTATGCGCTCGGCCGGGCGGTTCAGCTATCGGACGAACCCCTTTTGGATCGCACCCAAAAACGTTTGGCAGCAAACGATTATCTTGTCTGGACGGCTGTCGAGGAAGTCATTCGCAGCGATCAGTTCCTCAATGTCCGCGGAACCGGCTATAATGTGATCTCGACGGCAGTGGGAAAAGAATTGAAACATTAAGGAGGTTGTTAAAACATGCAATCTTTATCGCGCCGAACATTCCTTCGCGGCGTTGGTGTTTCGATGGCGTTGCCGTGGCTGGAGTCTCTACCGGCTTGGGCAGTAGCGGCCAACGGCAAAGCGGGCAGTGCAGAAGCGCCCTTGCGGTTCGGCGTGGTCTTTGCCGGCAACGGTTTTTACAAGGCCGGGTGGAATGCCACAGGCCAGGGCCAACAGATGCAGCTGGGCAGCGTGCTTGAGCCGCTAGGCGACTTTCGTGAAAAGCTACTGTTCATTCGCGGCCTCTACAACACCGAGGCCTTGAAGGGCAATATCCACAGCTCGATGACCGGCAACCTCCTCTCCGGCGCGCCGCTGGCCGCCGGCGGCGATATTCGCAGCGGCACCAGCATCGACCAGGTCCTGGCACAGCAGATCGGCAAAGACACGAAGTTGCCGAGTCTTGTACTGGGCTGCGAAAAAGCAAACCCGTCGGTGCACAAGAACTATTCGATGTTGTACAGCTCGCACATTTCGTGGAGTTCGCCGACGACCCCCACACCCTTGGAAGTCTACCCGGCGCTGGCATTTGATCGGCTGTTCAAGGACTCAGCCCAACTTGGCGACAAGAGTGTCCTGGACGCCATCCTGGAAGATGCCAACGACGTGCGGCGCCAGATCAGTTCGATCGACCAGCACAAGCTTGACGAATACCTGAACTCGGTACGCGAGATCGAGCAACGTATTGAGCGGGCGGGCCAGCGAGGGGAACTCCAGGGGTGGCACCCCACGCTGGAGAAACCGAACATCCCGCGGCCGGCGGATGGTTATCCGCAGGATGTCGGTGAGCACATGCGGCTGATGTGCGACATCCTGGTGCTCGCCTTCCAGACCGATACGACGCGCATCTGCACCCTGAAGCTGAACAACGATCATTCGTCGTTGCGTTTCCCGAACCTGAGCGTCGACTACATGATCCATCACTTGTTGTCGCACAACGAGTCGGACGACTGGCTAAAGGTCAACCGCTTCTTCATCGAGCAGCTAGCGTACATTGCCCGCAAGCTCGACGCGGTGCAGGAAGGCGAGCGCACGGCGCTGGACAATACCATGTTGATGTTGTGTTCCAGCATGCTGACCGGCGGCCACGACGCCACACAGTTGCCGGTCGTGATTCTAGGCCGTGGCGGCGGCCGGCTAGAGACCGGACGTGTGCTGGACTACCTGGACAAGCCCAACCGCCAGATGTGCAACCTGTACCTGTCGCTGATGGACAAGTTCGACGTCCGCCTGAAGAGTTTCGGCGATTCGACCGGTCGGCTAACCGAAGTGTGAGCTTAATAGCACCAAGCCACCGCTAACGCACATTCTCGCAGCCGTCGGCTCCGGCACGGTGGCCACTGAGGCCATGTCACCCCAGTTGAACAAGAGGCCGTTGAGCTCGCCTAGTTCATGCTCATTCTCGTCCCGTCACGCTGACAACGACGGGAGTTCGGTTCGCGGTCCAGGCGGTCCCGCGCCGAATGAGTTCCGCCGTACCGGTGTTGTGTATGGAGGCGGCGTTGTGACCGAGCAACGTCTGAAACACGCGACCTTGGCCATTCTGTGAGTAACCGGTTGCCTCTCGGGCCTCGACATTCGGCCGATCATGGATAGGTTTCCCATCGCTGGCGACGCTCCCTAGGCAACGCTATGAACGATTGTCGTAGCTGAAGTCGTAAGACTTTGGCTTTTTTGGTATCGCGGCCAAAGTCTCACGACTTCAGCTACCTCCAAGAACCCGCGTTTATCGAACTTAACATTCGTTCTAGGCGTCGTCCCATCGGTGTATTCACAAAGAGTAAGGTTCTCGCTGTGGCCGGCTCACCATGGAACTGGCCTGTTCGTCTCCCGCAAAATCTTCGTTGACGGGATCCCACTTCAGCGTGCGGCGCAGGCGCATGGCCAGGTTGGCCAGATGGCAGACGCTCACCGAACGATGATGGGACCAAACGTCGGAGATCGGCTTGCCGCCGTCCTTGACACAATCGGAAAAGTTCATCATGTGGTTACCGGACCGCTTGCCGTGGCACAGCTCAAGTATTTTCTCGTTGATCCATTTGTCGTCCGCTTCCGTTAGTTCTTCGATCGGCTTGCCAGTCAACCTGCCACGATTAACGCGAATACGACCCAGTTCGCCGCTGACGATTAACTCGTTGCTGCCACTGGTGAGTTGGATTGACTTGTCGCCGGAAAACTTCATAGTGCAATCGAACAATTCCGCCGTATTGAAGCCGTTTTCAATCTCGGGAATGTCGCCGACGCCGGCAATTTCATAGGGTCCCGTATCGCCCAGTTCCAGTGCCCACATGGCAATGTCCGTGTGGTGAACGCCCCAGTCGGTCACCTGGCCGCCGCCGTATTCGTACCGCCTGGCAGATCTTTTTCCCCCTCGTCGATGGTGAGCGTCAAGGGCTTTTCGCAGTAGACGTGTTTGCCGGAACGCATGGCATCGATGGCGATTTTGACATGCCAATGTTCTGGCGTGCCGCTGGTAACCGCATCAATGTCCTGGCGATCCAGCAACTTGCGATAGTCCTGGTAGATCTCGCAGCGGTCGTCGTACTCCTTGGCGAAGAAACGCGCATGGCGCAAATCGACATCGGCCACGGCGACCATATTACCACGCGCGCCGGCTTGATGGCCGATCGTAGCGCCTTAGCCAGGATGTTCCCCTTTTCCCCGATACCGATCGGTCGGCGAGAACCGCGACGCATGGTCGGAGCCACATGTTGTCACCGACTAAGATGTTGTTTACAACGAACTCGTTAACAGCGCGTGTGACCCTCCAATCCAGGGGCGTGCGGAGACCATCGATGGAAAAGAAGCTGACGATCACAACCCACTTGGCACAGGCGGAGGCCGACCGAGATTACTGGCGCGAAATGACGCCCGTAGAACGTCTGAACGCCGTGGAGCGGTACCGTCTGGAAGCAGGGAAGTTTCTTTATGAATATCCAACCCGACTTCGAAGACTTCTTGAGGTTACTCGAAGGCCGTCAATTTGATTACATGATTGTTGATGGTTATGCCGTAGCGTTTCACGGGTTCCCACGGTTCACCAAAGACATCGACATCTTCTTCGATACATCAAGAGAGAATGTGGATCGTCTCCGTCAGGTCGTGGTCGAATTTGGCTTTCAAGAAGACAACGTCCCCCGCGAGTCCTTAGAGACATTGGGAAATGTCATCGGCATAGCACCAGTCCGGATCGACCTTGTAAATGACATCGATGGAGTGACGTACACAGAAGCAAAGCCAAGCGTGGTCCGGGGCCGTTACGGCGGCGTCGAAGTGAATTTCATCGGCCGCGAGGATCTTCTCCGCAACAAGCGATCCACGTCGCGTGCCAAGGACAAAGCCGATGTCGAGGAATTGAGCTGACGATCTTCGGGTCTGTGTTTTGCGAGATCGTTGTGCCTGACCTTCGAACGTGTGAACAATTCAAGCCGGCAGGGGTCCTACCTCAGAACTGGAACGGTCGAACTAGACTTGCCACGTCGCAAATGCCATGCCTGGCCATGAAATATGAAAATTCGAGTTTTCAATTCAAAATCGACGATCGTGTCAGCTCCTTGGATTCGCACGCGCTTTCGTCCCAATCGCCATGTGCGTTCCCGCACAGATATTCACCGCGAATTCGCACACTCCATCGCGTCAGGTGCCGATTATCGACAACACTTCGTGAGCGACTTCCTCGACCGCCATTTACGAAACATCGATACACGGCCATTTGTGTCGTGACATCGCTGCCCGGGCGTCCCGAAGCTCTTCGATGATCTGCTGATCGCCTACATAAGTTGGCACTTGGGCGTTGCTCAGCCGGCGAAGTCGCGCTTCGCGAATGCTAACCAGTCGCTTTGCATTCATCGTCAGGCCGACGACTTTCTTTGCATCCAGCTTTAACAGCTCTGCAGGGACTTTCTGGCCGGGCACCAACGGCACGTCGACGGCACGGATACCGCGCGCAGCCAGGTAGGAGCAAGTCACGCTCTTGGCCACCCGTGACACGCCGACAAGTACAACATCCGCCAAGTGCAGTCCTTCCATCCGCAGCCCGTCGTCGTGGGCCAACGTGAAGTCAACGGCATCGATGCGGTCGAAATGCTCCTTTCGTAAGTCGTACGAGAGGCCGGCCCTGCCATGAGGAACCACGCCCAATTGATCGTCCAGCGCCCTGAGCATCGGTCCCAGGAGATCCACCGTCGGAACGTTCAGCCGCTACGATTGTTCGGTGACGGCGGCGCGAATCTTCGGAGAAACCAACGTATGACAGAGAATCCCCTTGGCATCCGCCGCACTTCGCACCGTAGCTGTGGCCGCTCGGATGGTGCGAACGCCCGTCTTCTTGATAATTTCCGCCGCGGTATCGAACTGTGCGAGGGCCGCCGTAACGATATCATCGGCCGGGCGACCGGTACCGCCGGATAAGATGATGACGGTCAGCCGTTTCTTCTTGTCTTTGCTCATGTTTCGCCCATCGACTGCTCCATTTCGGCGATCACTTTGCGACCTTCTTCCACGGTCCGGCAGAACGGGACCATGAGCTTCAAGTGTCGCAATCCTATCTCGTCGCGAACTTTTCGTACAGCCTGACACTCGAGAGCGAAACCACGCCGGTATCACCTTCCGCGCACGAGACGGTGACCTCTTGGCCCTCGTGAACTAATTCCGTGCCGTTGTTCGTCCCGACGATTGCGGGCAGCCCCAATTCGCGGCTGACGATGGCCGCGTGACAGGTTCGACCGCCTCGATTGGTGACGATCGCCGCCGCCTTCTTCAAAATCGGTTCCCAATCCGGATCGGTCTTGTCGGTCACCAGCACTTCGCCGTCTTGAAACTCTCCCAAGCGATGCACATCGCGAATCATCCGCACCCGACCCTGTCCGATCCGTTCGCCCACGGCGCGGCCGGTCAACAGCCTGGCGTAGGAAATCGGGCAGTAACGTGATTGGCCGCTCCGTCGTCAAGCGCGCTTACTGTGCGGATTGGCGCGCTTGAACACGAAATGGCAGCGTGCCATCGCAGTATGTTCGTGGTTCGTGGGGCCTTGATCAGAACTCCGCCAAATGCTGGCACTGCAACTATACCGGTTCGCGTATCGGTTTCAGGTTTCAGTGTTCACGCAGGAGAGGGAAAGCCAATCGTTCTGAACACTGAAACCTATTAGACTAAGCTCGGTGTGTGCTTTCGCCGCCAGCAATTGGCGGACTTATGATCAAGGCCGGTTCGTGGTATCGACGGCTTGTCCTACGAGAGCCCAATTGTGCAAACGTCCCAATTGACACGATTACCGGTCGTGGATTCCGACTATTCTGCGAGCAATGACCGTGCAAAGCTGATGTTGGTGGACCCTACTTCAGCGGCACGCAACTTGCGGAACCGTCTGTACGAAGACCAGGAAGACATTTCACCGCTCCGACCTGCCTGGGAGGGGCCGAAGCTCGTGGGCCTCGTTAGCTTGGACGATATCCTTGACCTGCTGAGCGAGGGATTTGCCGAGATTGGCCGACTCATGAGGAATGAAGCACCCAGCAGTTTGGCGGAACTCTGAACCAAATCGGTGCATCACGACGGTGCGCCAATGTGACCATTGACTTTATTAGCGAGATCCGCCGTGTCGATGGCGATACCGTCCACCGCCAGCAGCACTGAAGTCGAGACGGAAGCGTCTTTCGGGCCAATGGCCTTACCAACGTGTATCACACGGGTGAGGTCGAAGTCCAGGCACTGCTCAGAGTTGATCTCGAACGCTATCCAGTCGAGTTCGCGGTGATCCTGGGACCGTTCGGGAGTTCGCGGAGATCGTCGGGGAATCCTATCGCGTCGAGGTCACCTAACACCGTATACTCGCTTAGTTCCGGCATCCATGCTGAATCGCCTGGACCGAGACGTTAACATCCAGATTTGGTAAACTGAATGCCAAGCGTGGCGGATCGGTGTCGCAACCTGTGGCGACCGCCGTGCTCTCCGTTAAGCGACTGTCCAAGCGACTGTCCAAGCGACTGTCCAAGCGACTGTCCAAGCGATGGAGTTCCCATGGCCAAAAAGAAGAATGTTCCTCAGAAATACCAGATGTGGATCGATGCCCGCAAAAGGCATAAGCATGTCGCATGCCCAGATCCAAATGGCCAGAGAGCTAGGAATGAATCCAAGGAAATTTGGAAAGCTCGATAACCATCACCAAGAACCATGGAAACTCCCCTTGGGCAAGTTCATTGAAGAATGCTACCGGAAGCGGTTTGGGCATTTCCCGGAAAAAGTCCTGTCGATCGAGAATAAGGTAAATCTGGATGCCGCAAAGAAGGCGAGGAAACGCGAGGCCAAACTCCTGGCCAAAACCGCCGGACAATAAATCCGATAACTGAGGGATTTCCGCAAGGTCGCTAACGCGATTGCCTTATTTGTAATCGAGTACTCCTTCCTTCGGTTAAAATCGTTGGTAATTCGTCGTCGTCCGGTGTTTGAAGGACCGGCGACAGGAATTCTTTCCGTCAAGTTCCCCAGAATCTTCCGAATGCAACGATTCCACCAGTTCTTATTTGCCCTTTCTCTCGTGGCGCTGAGCTGGTTTGCAATGATGGCCGTCCACGAACTCGGCCATGTCGTCGGCGCTATTGTTACCGGGGGCACGATTCAACAGGTCATCCTTCATCCGCTCACGATCTCGCGAACCGATGTTTCGCCTAATCCGAGTTCCGCAATTGTCGTCTGGCTCGGACCGGTCGTTGGATGCATTCCGCCGCTTACGGTGTTCGCTGTTGTTCCTCAGAGTCTGACTGTCGTGCGCAACGTCGCTCGGTTCTTCGGTCGGTGTTTTACCTGAAGCCGCCCGGAAAAACATGCCCGCTGAGCCGCCCCATCCATGCCAGGCACGACTTCGTCTTTTACTTCCGTACGGCGTCGTGCCATAAATGTTCTCGGCTGGTCGACGTTTTCCGCTTCATTTAGGGCGACGTTGGGGACGCGTACCGGTGACAGTATCGACGCAAGCACGAAAGAGATTGAAAATGTTTATGCTCCGCTCGGCCATTGCGTTCTCGATGCTACTGACATTCGCCTCAACATTCGGCCTGGCAACTCAGTCGAACGAGCGCTCTGCGACGTTGGAGACGATAGTGTCGAAACTAGACGCGATCAGTCGCCGTATCGAATCTTTAGAGCAACAGGTTTCCCGCTTGGAGGCTATGCTCGTGAGTCGGCCAGAACCCGAGATCTTCCGGACAGTCGGACCGTACCGCATCGACAAGAACGGTTTCTTTATGATGAGAAAGGGCATCAGATTGGTATATGGGACGTCAACGGGGGCGAACTATAGCAGACGCCAACACAGAAGAGTGGCACGTAGCCTTCTGTCATCGGCACGTTTGTTGTCTTAGGTCGTCCGCTTCGTTCACGTCGGCGAAAGCAAACCATCCCACTGTGCAGGTGAACACGATGCTGACCGAAGAGCTGGGGATGTCCCTGTACAGCCCCTCGGCGCTGGCGGCCGCCACCATGACCTTCGTGGCGTTCACGCTGGTCGGGTTCATACCACTCGCTGCGTTTGTCTTGCAGCTCTTCACCGCGTGGACTGTCCCTTACGTCTATGCGTGGAGTACCGTCTCGACGGGCATCGCGTTTTTTGGCATCGGAGCTGCGAAATCGCGGTTTGTAGAACAATCCTGGTATTTGTCTGGATTGGAGACCTTGTTCATCGGAG
>Ga0310123_10001705_pt1 | contig 18062 bp, 13 predicted proteins | sample CB6_AW_1057_MG_FD_203505 | JGI IMG/M metagenome (GOLD analysis project Ga0310123, IMG submission 203505) | Marine microbial communities from Western Arctic Ocean, Canada - CB6_AW_1057 | ecosystem: Environmental > Aquatic > Marine > Oceanic | place: Canada: Western Arctic Ocean | collected... | reverse complement strand
CACCCGGTCAAACGGGTGGAGATTCCGAAACCGGGTGGCGGAGTGCGAAAGCTTGGCATTCCGTCCGCCTTGGATCGGCTGCTCCAGCAAGCGGTCTTGCAAGTCTTGTAGCCTCCCTTCGATCCGACGTTTTCTGAGCACAGTTACGGCTTCCGTCCCGGGCGAAGTGCCAATCAGGCGGTGGCCAAGGCTCAGGAATACCAGCAGGACGGCTAGCCCCGCTCTGAGCTATTCACTCCCCGGCCGGTTCTGGGATTCCTTCACTCACGAACCAAGACACGTAACCCAGCCGAACCGCCGTGTTACGGATCCGTATGCCCGGTGGTGCGGGAGGGGGGAAGCTGCAAATCTTCCCCCTATCCCGATTACATTTTCGTAATCGCCGGTGAAATCAGCCGAATCCAGTCAACCGATTGGCAAAATAGGACGATATGAACAGTTATAGGGGTTGTCGTGCGCCGAGGCTCCGAGGAGCAAACGGAACCGGAAGCACAATCACCGCGATATCTCGAGAAATATCAATGAGTTCAGACATCGTCGAATTCAACCGAGACGCTGAGAACAACCCGGAGGAGCGCTGATGTCGCCGAATGAAATGGCACTCGAACAAGAAAACCGAGCCAACCCGCGAAAACCGCCGGAAAAGCCGAGTTGGCTGTCGTCCGTTTTTCTCTCCCCGCTGCTGTGGGGAGGTTTGATGACGGTTGGCTTTTACCAGCTCATTCCGTATTTGCCGGCACAGCGCGAATTGGCCGAGCGGTACTTCTGTGGTCATCCGCTCGAATACACGACTGCGGCGTTGTTTTTCGTCGGTATTGCAATCCTCGGTCTCAAGGCGATTCGAGTTTTCAGCGAAAAATCCGCACTCGACGTGGAACTTCTCAACGACCCAGACCTGACCGAAACACCCGATTTGCTCACGCGGGCATCGCTGCTCGAGCAGAAGCTGTCATGGATCTCAAGCGGTTTGGTCGGCACGAGCTTCATCTGCCGCATTCGGGACGTTTGTGCGTATGTTCGCAGACGGCAGTCCGCTAACGGGCTGGAAGAACATTTGAAATACCTTGCCGAACTCTCGGCGGAGCGCCTGCAGGCCAGCTATGCACTGGTGCGTACCATTACTTGGGCCGTCCCGATTATTGGTTTTCTGGGGACGGTGATCGGAATCACCATAGCTATTGCTAATGTGACGCCCGACCAGCTCGATACGTCGCTTGGTGAGGTCACCAGCGGGCTGGCCGTCGCCTTCGACACGACCGCATTGGCGCTGGCCTTGTCGATCGTACTCGTCTTCAGTTCGTTTCTGGTGGAGCGGTCCGAACAGCGAATTTTGGCGGACGTGGAGGATCTGGGAACCAAACAACTGGCTCTGCTGTTTCCCACTTCGTCAGAACCGAAACAGCCGCTGGCCGAGGCCGAACTTCGAGCGTCACAGCATCTGATCGAAAAGACCCAGTCGCTGGTCCAATGGCAGGCCCAGTTGTGGCAAGAAGGACTGGAATCACTGAGAAGCCGCTGGACTGAAACGCTCGAAGAGCAGCAAGCCAGTTTCGAGGAGTCGATCCAGCAGGGACTGCAATCGACGCTCGACGGCCACCAGACACAGTTGGGCGAAGTCCGTGTCGAGTTCCTGACCACTTTCCAGAGCGTCTCGCAGCAACTGAAAGAAAGTCACAGCGCGGCCCTGCTGGAGCAGCGGGAAATGCAGGAGACTTTTCAACGACAACTGGCCGAGTTGTGGCAACAAGTTCGGGCCGATTTTTCGGCACTGCGTGAGGATCAGACGGCCCGAATCGACGAGTTAATGAAATCGTCCTCTCAGAACGTCTCCGGATGGCAAGCGCAACTGAAACAAAGCACCGATGTTTCCGCCGCTCAACTCGACGAGCTGCGCAGACAAGGTGAAATTCTGCTGAAGGTCGTCGAAGAGGAGCAGAACTTGGCGCGATTGGAGAAACGGCTCACGGACAACCTGCAGGCGGTGCGGGCCGCCGAAACCTTTGAGGAAACCTTACACAGTCTCAGCGCCGCGGTGCATTTGCTGACCGCTCGTACGAAACCGAAGGCCGCATAGTCCGGATCCTGAGGTGTCAGCGAAGCCGTCATCGCAGATGATTCGCCAAGAAACAAAGCCCGGAGTTCAGGCGATGGGCAAGAATGAATCTGCCCTGGACGGCGCTTCGGCCTGTTGAAGAAAAGCCGATCATGACTCGTGCCCGCAGCCGAGCAACCAATTCGGTCTCATTGTTTCCGTTTCTAGCGGTGCTGATCTGCGCAATGGGGGCGCTGATTTTCTTACTGCTGGTGACGACGCGTCGCATCCGGCAACAAGCCCTACTGCAAGCGCAGGCGGCGGTGACCGAGTCGAAGCCGGAACCACTGCTGATTAGGATCGAAGACACTAATCCCGATGAGATCACGCGGACCAAAACTTTCGAGTTCGCCGCGGTCGAGGCACCGGTACCGGATCTTCCGGCCGTCATCGTTGCCGACGAGTATCCCGAACCGGAACCAGCCGATCCGAACGATGAACTCCGGGCGCTGATTGCAAAGCTGTCGCGGCAACGTGACGATCAACGTCGCCAATGGAATGGCCGTCGGAACATCATCCAGACGACACAGTCGCGGCTGGCCCATTCCCAGTCCAAGCTTTCCCAACTGCAGGAGCAATCGCTCGAAACCAGAGAGCAGCGGGCGGGCTACGAGTTGACCGAGAAAATTGTGGCTACACAGCGCTCGGAATTCTCGGACCAATTGGCAGAAGCCGAACGACGACTCGAGCGGTTGCGGCAGCAGAATGTTCAGCAAAGCAGCCAATACGCGATCGTACCGTTCGACGGCCAATCGGGGACCACTCGTCGGCCAATTCTGATTGAATGTACCGACAAGGGGCTGCGGTTTATGCAGGAGGACATAGTGTTGACGGCCGCTGACGTCGACGGTTTCACCATCCCCTACAACCCGCTGCTGGCCGGCACACGGGCGCTGATCCGGCATTGGACGGCCCGGGACCTCCGCGAAGGGAACGGTGGTGCTGATCCGGCGCCCTACATCCTGTTGATTGTCCGCCCCAGCGGCAGCGTGGCCTACTATGCGGCGAGAAAAATGCTCAGACAACTGAATCAGCAAACCGGGTATGAATTGCTCGACGAGAATTTCGAACTCGCCGTGTCCGAACCCGACCCGCAAGCAACAGCCGCGTGTCGCCGGGCCATCGACGAGTTGATCGCCGAGCGGCAGCGGATTGTCGAAGCCCTCTCCAGCGGTTCAAGGGGCCGTGGACAACGGTTGCGATTTCGCGGCGGACCAGACGGCTTCGAGGTCGTTCGGCCCGATCGGTCTCGATTTGGCCGAACCGGCCAAGCGATTTTCGGACAACCGAACGGCAACCGGTTCGGCAGACGACGACGGCCCGTAGACAATTCCGTAAACAGCTCTGCCAACGCAGGCAGAAGTCAATCCGGCCTTGCCCGAAGACCGGGACGCGACATCGATGACCGTTTCGGAAACGTTGGCGGCGGACGCGGAGAAACCGGCAGGGGGACCGTGTCCCCACGTGGAACGAGCAATTCGAACTCGCAACGGAATCGTGGAGGGGTTGGTCTGACGCCGGGCGGAGCCTCGGAAACAGAGACCGCCAGCAGCGTTCGGAAGGCAGGACAGGGGACTCAATCTGCTGGCGGGAAAGCGAATGCAGCAAACCGGCGAGGTGAACGGGGGGCCGAAGGTTTCGGCGGAACACGGCGGAGAGGAGATGGGTCCGTCAGCTCTGACGGTGCCTCCACAAACCCCTTCCCCGAGCTGGGCCGGCCGCCGTCCGGCGGGGCCGGAGGCAGCGGCGAGAGGCGGCGGGCATGGGGGCTTTCCAACCGCCGCGCCGGCATCGGCTTCGAACGGGAAACGGCCATCCAGATCTCCACGGACCGCATCCGCGTCGGAAATCAATCGGAGATCTCGGTCGGGATCGGAGAGACGCCGGAGCAGCTCGTCCAGAAGGTGTTCGCTGCCCTTGACAGCCACGCTCGAACCTGGGGCAGGCCGCCGCAGAACTTCTACTGGGTGCCCTCGGTCCGCTTTGTCATTGCTCCGGGCGGCAATCAGTACTACGAGCGGCTGCACGGGCCACTCAGGAAGTGGGGCATTGCTTCCAAAGCGGAATACCGACTCGACTACCAGCAAACGCCAAATCGGCCGGAGTAAACGAATGCGCCGACGTGTCGGACAGAGCGATCTCGGATTCGAGTCCGATTCGTTCCTGGACATTATTGCCAATATTGTGGGGATTTTGATTATTCTGATTGTCGTTGCCGGCATGCGCGTCAGCAATGCGCCCATCTTGCCGGCTTTAGAAATGAAGGCGGCCGCGGCCTCGGAAGACGACGACGTTCAACAACAAAAGCCGCCGGAACTGGCCGTCGTCGGCCCCAGCGAATCCCTAGATGCCGAGAACCCCGTTTTGCCCACTCTCGAACCGGTCATTCCAGAAACAGAAGCTCCTCAGGAACCGTCACCGCAACTACTCGGACTGGTCACCAGTCTACAGCAGGAAGTCGCTGCCCTCGACGAGCAAACCGCGCACACCGACCAACAATTGCTGCAGTTGCAGTTCAACGAACGTCAGTCGCAGCAGCAGCTAGCCGCGGCGGCCGCTGCCTTTTCTGCCGAAACGTCTGCCCTGAAAAAGCAAAAACACAAAACAGGTCTGTTGCAGGCCAAGCTGGAAAAGAGTCGAGGGGAAGTCCGCAAGCTGCGGCTGCGGCTGGCCAAAGCCGAACGGGAGAAACAACCGACCCAAATCATCCGACACAAGCTCACGCCGATCAGCCGTGTCGTTGAGGGTCAGGAGGCCCATTTTCATCTCGCCCGAAATCGCGTCGCCCTGATTCCGCTCGACGACATGATCGATCGGCTCCGCGCGCAGGTCGCCCGACAACGGGATTGGTTGATCAAATTCCCTCGGCATCAGGGGTCTATCGGCCCGGTGCGCGGGTTCACTATGAACTATGTTGTCGAGCGGCAGCAGCTCTCGGTGGTGGAAGAGTTACGGCAGGGGCGGGGCATCATGCGGATCGGCATTTCCGAGTGGCAGCTCGAAACGGCGCCGGACCTCTCCGCAGAGAGTGCCGAACAGGCATTGCGTCCCGGCTCGGCGTTTCACCGGGCCTTGTTGGCGATCGACCCGCAAACGACGCTCACTTTCTGGGTCTACCCAGACAGCTTCGAGCTGTTCCGAGAGCTGAAGCAACTGGCACACGAGGAAGATTTCACCGTGGCCGCCCGGCCATTGCCCTTCGGCATCCCGATTTCCGCCTCCCCGTACGGAACCCGCTCGGCCGGTCAGTGATGCGGCCGACCTGCTGTCGCTCGCGGCTTAGCGGGGCCGCACAGGCTCGCGAAACTCTAAGGCCCACTCCCTTTCGCCTTGGGAAAGACTTCAACCGGCAGCTCGCGCGTCGTCTGCAGCCTCTTACCGTTATGATCCGTGACGCTCAAAGTCACTTGGCTTAATGGACGCATTTCGTTCTCCTTGGGGGCCGTCACAATCAGCTCGAAATTCTCCTGATCGGCCGGTACCGTGATCTGGGGGGCCGAATACTCCTTCGGAAAACCGCTCAAGGCAATGACGACTTTCCCCCGGAACGCCGACGCCCGTTTGACGGTTCCGCTGACCTTGTTCTTTGTCTCTCCCACGAGTTTCAAGGCGTTGCCTTTGATCGAGACGGTCACGGCATTTTGCACGGGCAACCGAAACGGTTCGGAGTAAACTGTCGCGATAATTCGCTGGGAGAAGGCATGCGGCAAAATGTCGCCGCGGAGTACGAAATCGATCGATTGTTCAGCCACGTCGACCGGAACGGCAATTTTCAAGGTGCCGTTGTTCGCGCCTGTGGGGATGATTTGATTGGGTAACGCACGGACCAGCGGCTTGTTTCTTTTTTTGGCATTTTTGGGGTCGACTGGACGGGACTTCTCGGTGGAGAGCAGCGTTAGCCGAACAGATCGATTCGCACTTTTCGGACCGCGAACCACCTCGATGCCGATCTCTGTATCGAGTGCTTTCAGTAGTGTTTGGGGCGTCTGCTGAACCTTCAGCGCAACTCCGACCGGTCGCGTGACGGCAGTCGGCACAAGATCCTGATAACCGGGAACGACGACCTGCCCGGCACCCGATGCCATCACAGCAACGCGGCGAATGGGAATCTTCAGACCGACCAATTCGCCGACGATTCGTAGATGCCTCAATCCGCTGCCTTCGTCGTCACCCCGCCGAATCAAGGTGACGAATACCTTGCGATTTTCACGGCCGGCGGGAATTTGGCTGGGCGAGATGGCAACGTTCTCGTCACCGGCGACGCTGAGGTTGATGGCTCCCTGATAACCGTCCCGCTGAAGTTCCAGTCGCGCTATGGCCGTTCCGTCTGCAGGCAGGCTCAGCTTTGTCGTCGTCAAGTTGAGACTAAAATCGGGCTGCCCGGCCGGAATGACCCGCAGCCGGTACAAAAAGTGGTCACCGCCGCGGTCGTGCAGGTCCCGTATCGACAGTTGAATCTGCTTGACGTCTTCGGGGACCTGATAGTCGAACGCCGGATCGCGCGAGCCGGACCGGTCTTCCCGGACGACTTGGAGTTTTTCCCGGACGAAAACGGCCAATTCCGCATCGAGAGGTGAATCGATGGATCGCGCATCGACCCGCAAATTGATCGTCTGGCCGGGCGTCACATCGAGCAGGTAAACATCTCGCTCTGCGAATGCAGAGATCCGACCGTTGATGAGTATGGGAATGTGCTTGTTCTCAGCGAATCGGGCGTCGATGGTTTGTGGAGTTCCCAGTTCCGGATCGGCTTCGAGGACCTCGATACCGTCGCTCAATCTCAGCAGCGGTCCCGGCCCCAACAAACCGAGTTCCGGGGACAATCTCAGCGACTCCGACATGCCGGACATGACGCCGTCCAGGTTAGCGGCGAACGTCGTTCCCGGTTGAATACCGGTGCCGACCACTTCGACGGTAATGTTCGATCCTTGTGCAGCCGCCGGTGGGAAGTACGTGTCGACGATCTTCAGATCGCCGATCAGGATGCGGAAGGGATTGAGACCCGGTGCACGATAGGAAAGATCGTGCAGCTCGGCAAAGTACAAACCGTCGGCGGGGAGTTCCACTTCGGCGCGGGCATCGCCTTTCAGGAAGACCTTGCCCCATTCCACGGCCAGGGGAGTCCCTTGTTCCGTTTTGATTTCCAGGACCGGATCCAGGTCAGCACCAAATCGTCGGGCCTCGACTTCGGCAACAATTCGCTGCCCCGCAAGTCCGCGAAAGTAGATGCGGGCCTGCTCAAAGCCAGAGAGCGTTCCCGAAAAAGCGGCCGGCAGTTTGGCGGGTTTCTCCGCTGAGCTTGCAGACAAAGGGAACTGTGGCAGCCGATCGGCGGCCAGGGGCAGCGTGTTGCTCAACCCATTTTCGGTCTGCACGCTCAACGGAAAGTAGCCGGGCACCATATCGGCTGGCAGTGTGAGATCGACGACCAGCCGGCTCGCATCCGATCCCTTCACAATCGTCTGTTGTAGGTTCTCCACCGGCAACTCGACCCGTGGATTCGCTGCCAGGTTTTTCCCGATAATCGTCAGCCGGGTCGTCTTGCCGATTTGCAGGCCCCGCAGCGAGATGGAAGTGATGCTCGGCGGCAGACGGTTCGGTTCCAACTCCGCCTGTGCCAGCGAATCGGCATTGTCACCGGCCATTTCGCGGAACAGATCCGCGGCCTCGGAAGCCGTCAGGGCGCGAGTGAACATGTGCAGTTCATCGACCAGTCCGGCGGTGTGCTCCGAATCGGGTGTGCTGGCGCCGATGGTCAGCGGTGCATCGTTAAGCAGCGCGGCCACATCGACGTTGGTCAACCAGGCGTCGCTGCCGATGACCAAACCGTCGGCAACCTTCGTCGGTTGGGCCTGCTCTCCGTTGACGAACAGGCAGACACGGACGTTGTCGCGGTCTGTGTCTGCATCGCCGCCTGGCGCATCGCCGACATCCCAAACTGCCGTCAGATGCACAATACGGCGGTAGCCGAGCACGTTGTTGGCACTGAACGTTGCCACACGAAAGCCGCTGCCGTCGTTCACATACAATTGCAGCGCGTCATTCTGCATGTGATAGCGCATGCCGTAATTCGTCCGCTGGGTGTCGGCCGATTGTTTGGCAACAATGCCGTGCAGCGCGGCATCACTTTCGTTGTGCAGATTCAGAAAGAAGAAGCTTAGCGAGACGGCATCGGCCCGATCGAGATACGGCACGCCGGTCAGTTGCACGAATTGTTTCTTCGATGCGTCCAGCAGCAGGGCGCTTTTACCGGTTTGCGCCCAAAAAGGGCTTGCAGCGAGTTGGGCCCCTCCGACCAGCCGTCCGCTGGCTGCTTGCTTACCGACGACCGGCACGGTTTGCTTAGAACCGGCGGCGTCAAACGTCACTCGAACCGCCGCCTGCGACTGTATGGGCCCTGCCGCCTGAACCGGAACCGTGCAGGCCATTGCCAATCCGCTTACGGCAAGCAAGCAAACGATGGGGCGAAACGTAGCAAACAGCCTCATGGGCAGCTTCTCCGTGAATATTGGTTCCAGGCGACGACCGGATGTTTCGTTGCCGTCACACTTTCATTCTAATTCTCGACCGACCCATTTGTAAGCGCATGCGCCGACATCCGGGTTGTTGTCCGTAACTGGCAAGCACGCCGCGCAGCGGTTAACATGGAAAATTCCTACGTGGCTGGTTTGTAATAGGCCTTTTGAAGATTCACCGCTTACGGTTTAGTGGGCTTCACAGGTCCGCCGAGAATGGAGGTTTGATCGTGACCGTACAACGTTTGTTGATCATTGGATTGGCGTTGTCGCTGGGATTAGTCAATACTAGGCCGCTTCAGGCTCAGGATGAGAAAAAGGATCTTCGTCCCCAGTACCAGTTCGAGGATTTGGTGATTCGCGCCGCGACGGCCGATGAGCCTGTCCTGCTCCGTTTCTCGGTCGATCGGGCCGTTGATTATCTGGAGAAAGGCACCATTGCCTGGACAAAACAACGCAAATGTGTCGCGTGTCACACCAATGGCTCGTACGTGTTCATCCGACCGTCACTGACCGAGAAACTTGGAAAACCGTCGGAAGAGGTCCAACAATTCCTGATCAGTGAACTCAAGCGGATGAAGTCGATCGATCGCAAAAAACTGCTGACCGGGGTACGGGCCGCACAGTTGATCTATATTGCCGCGGGACTTACGGAATGGGATGCGCATGTCGCTGGCCAACTCTCGCCCGAAACCGACGAAGCTCTGCAATTTGTGTTCAGTCTGCAGTTGGAAAGCGGCACCTGGGGATCGGTCGATTGCTGGCCGCCGTTTGAATCGTCCGCCTATCAGGAGGCGACAATGGCCGCCATGGCCGCCGCCACAGCGCCTGGCTGGCTCGAGGATCTCAAGGACCAAAAGATCCAGGAGAACGTCGCCCGCCTGAAGAACTATCTGGCGAACACTAAACCCCCACACGACTACGCCCGATTGCTGTTGCTGTGGACGTCAACCCGCATGCCCGGCTTGGTCGGCGGAGACCGGAAGCAGCAGTTGATCGAAACTGTTTGGAAGAAACAGCAACAAGACGGCGGCTGGTCGATTCGCTCCTTCGCCGACCCCCAGCAGTGGGGACGGGGAAATCGTGAGGAAAAACTGAAAGCCGAACCGGAATTTAAGAATCCACCCAGCGACGGTCACCTGACCGGACTGGCCGTGATTGCCTTGCGCGACGCGGGTGTGCCGGCCGATGACCCGCGGATTCAATCGGCCATCAAGTGGCTGCTGGCGAATCAGCGGGAATCGGGCCGCTGGTGGACGCGGTCGCTGAACACCGACAAGTTCCACTTTATCACCTACAGCGGGACTGCCTATCCGTTGTTGGCGCTGGCAAAATGCGGCGCACTGCCGGAGCCCACCACCAGCAGATCGCCGTAGCTGCTGGCAGGTCGACCATCGCGCGCGGCCGCACAGATTCGGCGGGCCCGGAGCTTCCAGCGGGCAGACTGTGTTCGATGGGAAGCTGATCAAGACCAACCAGTTTTTTGGACTCTCATAGGATTCTCTGAGGTGTCAGCAACATCTGTGATCGGGCTTCAGTGGGGCGACGAAGCCAAGGGGAAAATTGTTGATCTGCTGACTGGGCAGCACGACATTGTTGTGCGCTATCAGGGTGGAAACAACGCCGGGCACACGGTGGTTGCCGGCGGAGAAACGTTCAAGCTCTCGTTGCTGCCGGCCGGAATTCTGCACCACGACGTCGTCTCCGTCATCGCTGCCGGTGTTGTGATCAATCCCCAGGCGCTGTTGGCAGAAATGGACGACATCGCCAAACGCAATGGGCCGATCGATCATCGTCTGCTGATCAGCGACCGGGCACACGTGATCTTTCCCTGGCACATGCTTGAAGAAGCTGTTCTGGAGCGCAGTCGTAAGGACGAGGCCATCGGCACAACAATGCGGGGCATCGGCACCTGCTATGGGGACAAGGCGGGCAGAACGCATGCCATCCGTGTGGGCGACATGTTCTATAACGGCTCGTTCCGCCGGCGGCTGTCCGAAATCGTCGCTTACAAAAACAAAGTGCTAACGGCGCTCGATCCCCAGATCGATCCGCTCGATGCCGATACTGTCTACGAAGAGTATTCGCAGTATGCCCAGGAACTGCGGCCCTACGTAATCGATACCACCAGCTATCTGCACCGGGCGGTCGATGAAGGTAAACGCATTCTGTTCGAGGGCGCACAGGGCAGTCTGCTCGACCTCGATCACGGCACGTTTCCATTCGTCACCTCGTCGAACAGCTCCGGCTGCGGAGTCCATAGCGGCAGCGGTGTTTCCGAGCGAATTATTGATCGCATGATTGGCGTGGTGAAAGCCTACACGACCCGTGTCGGCGGCGGCCCCTTTCCGACCGAGCTGAACGATGAGACCGGCCAATACATTCGCGACCGGGGCCGGGAATACGGCACCGTGACCGGCCGGCCGCGACGCTGCGGCTGGTTCGACGCGGTTGCGGCCCGCTATGGGGCCCGGCTGAGCGGCGTCAATTGCATTGCCATTGCCCTGTTGGATGTCCTGAGCAATTTCGACGATCTCAAAATCTGCGAGGCGTACGAAATCGACGGCGTACGGACGACCGATTTTCCCAGTCACGTTGAGATGCTGGCCAAGGTGCAGCCCATTTACCGTACCCTGTCCGGCTGGCAAGCAGACATCACCGCGGCCCGTGTCCTCGAGGATCTGCCCGTGGAAGCTCGTCGGTACATTGACACGATCGGCGAGCTGGTCGGAGTGTCGGCCGAGATCATTTCTGTTGGTCCAGACCGTGAACAGACGATTTTTTGTAATTCGTGATTCTGCCCGGCACGGACGTCTCGGTTGCGATTCGTTGATTTCCTAGATTCCCCGTCGGGTTGCGGGTATTATGTGCCGCGTTGTTGACTCGATTGAAAGGCGAATCGGAACAATCAATGAAAATTCACGAGTATCAGGCGAAAAAGCTGCTGGCCGATGCCGGCGTCGCCGTGCCTCGCGGCATCGTCGCCAAGACCCCGGACGAGGCGGCAGGGGCGTTCGACGAGTTGGGCGGTGAGATTGCCGTTGTCAAAGTGCAAATTCACGCCGGCGGTCGGGGCCAGGGACGCTTCCAGGAACATCCCGATCAGTCAGGGGTTGTGCTGGTCCGTTCGGCCAACCAGGCCCGTGAGAACGCAGAACGCATGTTGGGCAATACACTGGTGACGGTCCAGACCGGAGCGGAGGGCAAAACGGTCGGCACGCTGCTCGTTGAAGAAGGGCTCAACATTGCCAACGAACTTTATCTGGGGGTTGTGATCGATCGCGAATCGGGCGGACCGGTGTTGATGGCCTCGTCGGAAGGGGGCATGGCCATCGAAGAAGTGGCCCACAAATCGCCGGAAAAGATCTTCCGCGAGCCGGTCGATAGCGGATACGGCCTGTATCCGTTTCAGGCGACAAAGCTGGCCTTTCGACTCGGTTTGCTGGGGCAGGCGATCCGCAGTGCCGGTAAGTTTCTCCCGAAACTGTGCCGCTTTTTTCTCGACCATGATTGTAGTTTGACCGAGATTAATCCGTTGGTCGTCACCGAAGAGGGAGAACTGGTCGCGCTGGATGCCAAGGTCTCGTTCGACGACAACGCGCTGTTTCGACACAAAGATCTCAAAGAGCTCCGCGATGTGAGCGAAGAAGACGAAGCGGAGGTTCGGGCTGGCGAAGCGGGGCTCAGCTATGTCAACCTCGATGGGAACATCGGCTGCCTGGTCAACGGGGCGGGGCTGGCCATGAGCACCATGGACCTCATCAAGCTGCACGGCGGTGAGCCGGCTAACTTTCTCGACGTGGGCGGCGGCGCGGACGTCGACCAGGTGACTGAAGCCTTCCGCATTATTCTGGCCGACAAAAACGTCCAAGCGGTGCTGGTCAACATTTTCGGGGGCATTATGAAGTGCGACATCATTGTCGAGGCGTTGTTGTCCGCTTACGACAAGATCGGTTTCAGCGTTCCGCTGGCGGTGCGTCTGGAAGGAACCAACGTTGAATTGGCCCGCCAAATGCTAGTCGAAAGCGGCCGCGACATCATTGTCGCCACCGACCTGACCGACACGGCGAAGAAAATTGTGGCGACGTTGAGGGCGTAAAATAAGCTGAGACAAACATGACGCAGTCACCACTAGCGAGTTCGTTTATCCCTCCGTTACGAATGCCGGATGCAGATGAGTTTCGTTTCGTGCAGCAGTTCGAGCAACGCGTATTGCCCTATCTGCGGCGATCTACAGTACCGATTCTAGAAGTGAGGCTCGATTCACTTGGTCTCGTCGGACCCGTGTACATAGTCAATTCCCCACCGATTAGCGCTGTTGCGACAGGGACTTTGGTCAAAGAAAGCGACGAACACTTTATTGTCACCGCGGAACATGTCGTAACTGGATTCCTCAATGAGGGAAAGCAACTCCGAATCGGGATCGGTAGCCCACAATGGCCGCAAGTAATCAACGTATCAGATCGCTTCGTGCGCACCGACGCGAAGTTGGACGTCGCCGTGATCAAACTTGAAAAATCAGTGGTCGCACAGCTTGTCGATCCCTTTTTCTTGCTCAAGAAACACATCGACTTCGTCGATCGACTTGAAGATGCTACCTACCTTCTGCCGGGATACCTCTGGGACGGGAGTGGTCCAAATCCTGGTTTTTCTCAGTTCGTTTTTCGTAATTACGATTACTGGACCAGGCCTTACTACGGATCGATTTAAAACCCCAGCTTCGATTGTCTCGCCCACGTGTTGGTAGAGTACGGACAAGATGCGTGGTCTCCACGGGATAGGACTCTGATAAGGTAACCGAAATCATTGGGTGGAATGAGTGGAGCAAGTCTTTGGCGCGTCTTCACGACAGAGGAAGTCGAATCCGGGCTGGCCTATGACGTCTCAAAGTCATTGAAATTGGTAGCCGTTGAAAGCTGCGTATACGATAAGACTCAGAGTGGGCGCACAACGCAAATCATCCGTTGTACACTCTGGAAACACATCTGGCCGCTGATGGCGTCTCTAACTCAAACGTGATCTGAATTTGACATATGCTGCTCGACAATTTTCATTCGCCGTTAAGCGATGCGCGTCACTGGGATGCCTTTCATTCCCACTGGGTGAGCACGATCGCCGCGGATCTCAATCGGGTTTTGCCCCCGGATTGGTTCGCCGAGTCGAACGTCCATTATGGCATCGAGATTGACGTGGCAACGTTTGAGGCGTCTGGAGTTGCCGGCAGCGCTTTGGACCGAGGAGGCCGGCAAGTGGATTCAGCCGAACAGTCTTCCTGGACGCCGCCCGCTCCGCTGATGACGATCGAGTTTCCCCCCACGACAGATATCATTGAAGTTCGCGTGTTTCGCGAACTCGGTGGCGCCGTCCTCGAAGGGGCCATCGAATTCGTCAGCCCGGCCAATAAAGACCGGCCTGAAAATCACGGGGCGTTCGTCTCGAAACGCGAAACGTACCTTCGCGAAGGAATAGGGCTCGTTGTCGTGGATCTCGTCACGACGAGAAAAGCCAACCTCCATCACGATTTGCTCGAACGGTGTGGTCAGTCTGCGGTCGCTGTCGAGGAAGGTTGGCTTTACACTTCGGCCTACCATGTGGCGGAACGTGATGGTCAGCCCGCGCTCGACGTGTGGTGCGAACGGCTGGAAGTCGGCCGGCCACTTCCGGTCATGCCCCTGTTCCTGCACGATGGGCTCTGTGTGCAGGTTGACTTGCCTGAAACTTACGTCCGGGCCTGCGGTGATCTCCGCATTTCACTTTCGCAAGAGAATTGATTTCCGGACTCTAACGACAGAAACCCAGCTATGAGTATTCTCGTTGACGCAAACACAAAAGTCATCTGTCAGGGGATTACCGGACGGGTCGGTTTGTTTCACAGCCGGCATTGCCGGGAGTACGGCACACCGCTGTTGGGCGGCGTGACGCCCGGGAAAGGGGGAACCGAAGTTGAGGGTTTTCCCGTCTTCAACACGGTCGAAGAAGCGGTCGCCCAGACCGGGGCCAATGCCAGCATGGTCATTGTGCCTCCGCCGTTTTGCGGCGACGCCATCATGGAAGCGGCCGACGCCGGCGTCGGGCTGATCGTGGCCATTACCGAGGGGGTCCCCGTGCTGGATATGGTCCGCGTGGCCGATTACCTGCGCAACAGGACAATCCGGCTCATCGGTCCAAATTGTCCGGGCATCATTACACCCGGCGTGGCCAAGATCGGCATTATGCCCGGTTACATTCATGCGCCCGGTACGGTGGGCGTCATCAGCCGCAGCGGCACGCTGACCTATGAAGCCGCCTGGCAGTTGGGTAACGTCGGGCTGGGGCAATCGACGACGGTCGGTATCGGCGGCGACCCGATCGTCGGCACCAGTTTTATCGATCTTCTGGAGCTGTTCCAAAACGATTCCGACACCGAGGCGATTCTGATGATCGGCGAAATTGGCGGCAACGCCGAGGAACAGGCGGCCGAATTTATCAAGCAGCACGTTAGCAAGCCGGTTGCCGGCTTCATCGCCGGCCGCACCGCGCCGCCCGGTAAACGCATGGGACACGCCGGCGCGATCATTTCCGGCGGCAGCGGTACGGCGGTCGAGAAGATTGCCGCCCTCGAAGCGGCTGGCGTCGAGGTCGCCGAAAGCCCCGCCGACATGGGCAGCGCCGTCAGCCGGGCGATGGGTAGAGCGTGACAAGTACGGCAAAAGGCCGAGACAACTCATCTGCGTTCTTTGGCCGTCTGCAGAAACGTAATCCCCAACAGTGCCAGCGGGATACCGATCGGAAGCAGCCAGAGCGTCAAGGTGAGGGCGAAATCGGCCAGCAGACAGGCCGCTCCCAACAGGCTCTTGCCGATCTGGGCAATAGCGTTCTCGATGTTTGTCAGAGACTCGAACCGGCGTTTGCCGTACACACATGAGTCGGCATAGGCGCAATTGTCGGCATACGGGCAGAACTCGATTTCGCGGAGCGCATTCACGTACGAGGTCGAAGAGACGGTAGTCATCAGACGACTCCTTGGTTTGTGGTGGGACCGCAAAGCGGTAGGACTGCAGCCTGGTCGTCAAAGCCAGCCTAACTGTGGCGGGAATTGGACGACGATGTCCAATTTGTCACACGTCGGAGCGCACAAAAAAGCCCTCCTGATACGGAATTTCGTACAGAGGGCTGCCGTAGCCAAACAAAAACCCTTCCGTTACCATCGGCGGACGGAAGGGCCGTCAAGACCTCGTTTTTGCTGTCGGTCGCCAGCAGCGTTTCAGCCATGACAATGGCCAAACCGGAGCAGTTTGTCAATTATTTTCTGAGAGAATTTCCTCAAATCATTCTGCGACAATGAGTTACTTCTCATCGTCGGCACAAACCCAACCGCCCAGTGTCGGCTCGTAATCGAGCAATTCCTCGGGCCGGAAATAGAAACCGATCTCGCGCTGGGATGCTTCCGGGCCGTCGCTGCCATGTATCAGGTTCATCTGCTGGCTCAGCCCGAAGTCGCCGCGGATTGTCCCGGGCGAGGCGTCTTGGCCGTTGGTTGGGCCCAGCATGTTGCGGACGACACCGATTGCGCCGGGACCTTGAGCACAAATGGCGATTACTGGTCCCGATGTGATGAAAGCCTCCAGCAGCGGATAAAACGGCTTGTCGACGTGCTCGGCGTAATGCCGCTGCGACAGCTCGGGCGTCACATGCAGCATTTTCATGCCGATGAGTTTTAGACCCTTGTCTTCCAGCCGCGCGATCAACCGGCCGGCCAATCGCCGCTGGACGCCGTCCGGTTTGATGAGGATCAATGTGCGTTCCGTCGCCATGCTGTGTCTCCTTTGCTTTGGGAATCCGGTGGCGAGTGGCGGTTCGGTGCGAAGAATTTCTTGCGAATAACAGGGAGGTAACAACAGGGGGCTGACGCCCCCCGCGCGCCGTCTTTCTGCAATTCTTAAGCTTCGGTCTCACCTGGTCATCATGCTGTAAAACTCGCGGAACAGATAATGGCTGTCATGAGGACCGGCCGAGGCCTCGGGATGGTACTGCACCCCGAACGCCGGGTATTCCCCGTGACGGAGTCCTTCAACCGTCTGGTCGTTGATGTTGACGTGAGTGACCTCGACGTTGCTGGGCAGCGAATCGGCCTCAAGGGCGAATCCGTGATTCTGGCTGGTGATTTCGACGTGGTTGGTCTTGAGGTTCAACACCGGCTGGTTGACACCCCGATGACCAAACTTCAGCTTGAAGATTTCGCCGCCGCAAGCCAAGCCGAGAAGTTGCTGCCCCAGACAAATCCCGAAAATCGGTTTGCGACCGAGCAGTTCGCGAATCGTTTGGACGGCGTGGCCGAGCGGACGCGGGTCGCCAGGACCGTTGGACAGGAAGATTCCGTCCGGGTTCTGCCTGAGGACGTCCTCGGCGTTTGCCGTTCCGGGAACGATTGTCACCCGGCAACCGAGATGATGCAGGTGGCGGGCAATGCTCCACTTCATCCCATAGTCGATGGCCACGACATGGGGTCCGTTGCCGCCGATTGAGGTCTCGGAGGCCGATCGCGCTTCGCCCTTCAGGCTGAATGGCATTCCCAGTTCCGAAAGGCCTTCGGACCACTCGACCGACTTCTCCGGCACCACCTCGCGCACCAGGTCCTGACCAACCAGCGAAGGGCTTTGCCGCGCTTTGGCCACCAACGATTCATCATCAAGATCGACGGTAGAAAGCACGCCGGTCATTGCGCCGTGAATGCGAATACGGCGGACCAGCGCCCGGGTGTCGATTCCTTCCAGTCCGATGACTCCGGCGTCGGCCAAGTATTGATCCAGCGACTGCGTCGCGCGGAAGTTGCTGTGACGGCGGCAGAGTTCTCGGCAGACAAACCCCCGCAGCGACAGGCTCGAGCTTTCCACGTCTTCGAGGTTGACGCCGTAATTCCCGATCAACGGGTAGGTCATCGTCACTATTTGACCGGCGTAGGAGGGGTCGGTGAGGATCTCCTGATAACCGGTCATGCTGGTGTTGAAGACGACCTCGCCGAACACCTCGCCCCGTTCCCCGAAGGCGGTACCGGGATAAACGGTCCCGTCGATGAGCGCCAGTTTTGCCGGACTTTTCATGGCGCTCTCTTGTAGCAAACGGCCGCGCCGAAAAAAAGAGACCGCCATCCGCTGACGGTCTCGGGAACTGTATGATGTTTTCGAGGGGCGAACCGGTAGCCCGATTGCGGCGAGGCTGCGCGAGCTGTTAGTTCTGTGTGAGAACGAAATCGTCGAAACGGATTTCGTCTTTTTCCGAATCGCCGATGCTCGAGAACAGCTCGCCCATAATCCGATGGAAATGCACCTTGCGCACCGAATAATAGTTGTGCTTTCCGTCGCGGCGTGCCTCGATCAGACCGGCCACCCGCAGCAATGCCAAGTGGTGACTGACGGCCGGTTGGCTTTGTCCGAGCTTCTGGCACAACGCCGTTACGTGCAGTTCTCGTTCGCGGG
>Ga0310123_10001703_pt1 | contig 18083 bp, 19 predicted proteins | sample CB6_AW_1057_MG_FD_203505 | JGI IMG/M metagenome (GOLD analysis project Ga0310123, IMG submission 203505) | Marine microbial communities from Western Arctic Ocean, Canada - CB6_AW_1057 | ecosystem: Environmental > Aquatic > Marine > Oceanic | place: Canada: Western Arctic Ocean | collected... | reverse complement strand
TCGCCGAGCTGCGGTGGTACTCGTTCGTCCTCGATAGCATCAGAGGCGTGGTGCTTCGTAAGGACGACCCACGGATCAAGGTTGTTTCCCTCTGGGCCGACTCGCTCATCGCGTATCAGCTTTCCGAGACACTGTCGGTGGAGGCGGTTTGTTTCAAACTCGGTGCCGGTGCCATCGTGATGACCGACGGCGGCGATATCTCGACGGATCTCACCGATGCGCCGCATGCCGGAAAGGTCTAGGCCGAAGCCCCAGCCCCGGTGATAGAGTAGTGTCGTGTCGCTCCTGACGCACTCGAGGCGGAGGGACGGGCCCATGAGAAAGTGGAGTCTGCGGATTATAATCTTTGTTACGCTGCTCGTATTGGTGGGCCCTTGGGTCCACAACAGTCTACGTGCTCAGGACGCGTCCGATTGGTTGTGGGTTGACGTGGTCAGAACGGTCCCAGAGCGTTTCGAGGAGTATGTCGAGCTTCAGCTCAGCGAGGTGACGCCTGCCTTGCAGGCGGCGGGGATTCCGTGGCGCTCGGTTTGGAGAACCGCGGAGTTCGGGAACATCTACGAGCTGCACTTTGTGACTCCGGTCGGCGGTCTGGCCGATTACGACATTGGAGGGCCGTTGGCGCGGGTGATGGAACCGGACAGGTATCGGCGCCTCGTCGACCGGCTGCGGAGATTTACGGCGTCGCGCGAGAGCCATGCGATTCAGCACCGACCCGATCTCTCCGTTGAGTCGGACGCAGTCGGCGGTCTCTACCTCACGCGGGTCACAAACGTCCAGATCGCACCCGGTCGAGGTGGCGAGTGGACGGAGTTTCTCAGACAGAGGCTCTTGCAATTTCGTGACGCAAATCTCGTCTTCGGTGTCTACGAGCGAGTGTTTGGACCGGCGCCAGCGTCGTGGCAGATTGCGGAAAACCATGCGAGCTTTACCGAGCGCGCCCAGCCCAGCATCATCGCCCGTACGTTCGGCGACCAAGCGGATAGCGTGACCGCGGAAATCGCGGGAGTCGTCGTGTCGGTCCAGCGGACGGTGCTGCGATATGACCCGGAGCTGAGCGATTCGAGCATCCCATCACCGTAATGGAGCTACTGGAGACACGATGAGTATTCAACTGTACCAAATCGTTCACATCTTCTCGGTGATTCTTATGACCGCCGTGACTTTTTCGGCGTTGGCGTCACCACGACCTGAGAATCGACGCCGTGCGATGATGTGGTCAGGCATTCTGGCGGTAGTGGCGCTGGTGACTGGGTTCGGGTTACTGGCCCGCTTGGGACTCGCCATGCGGGGATGGGTCGTCATCAAGTTGATGTGTTGGTTAGGGTTGACCGCGCTGACGAGTCTGGCCTACCGACAACCGGGACAGGGGCGAACGCTCACGCTGCTCACACTCATCACGGTGTTCCTTGCCGTCAGTATGGTCGTGATGAAGCCGTTTTAGGATTGTTCCCGCCCTTTGTGATGGTGACGCCCTTGTTCGCCAGGCTCTCGACCCGGCGTCCGAGGTCGCCGAACCGTGGATCCTGGGTCTGGCCGCGGAGATATCTGATGTAGATCTGCTGCAGGATCACCATCAGCTTGAACGTCCCGAACGCGTAGCACCAGAGCACCCCGCCGACATCGAAACCGGTTCGTTCCGCATACCGCTCGACCACCTCATCCATGAAGGCACGGAGCTGGGTCAGAAGATGAGCAGCCCTAGCTGACGGTTCGAATCCCATTCCTAGTGTGATCCAAGATACGGAATCGTTTGAGGGCCTTCTGGCAAGACACACAACCGGGCGTCCGCGCCACCACGCGCGAGATGCTCGCGCACCGACGCCCCGATGTCGTCAACGGGGCAGAAATGGGCGGCGCGTATCTCCGCGTCGGTGAGGCCATCCGCTTTGAGAAACAGCTGAGCGCGTTGCTGAATTTGGGCCTGCACCTGCACTTCCCACTGGTCGGGCCGTCGATACCCTGGCGTACAGATCATGTCGAGAAGCTCTTTCGGTGTCTGGCGTTCCGAAAGGATTCGACGGTATTCACCGTGCGATGGAATACCGTCTGAGCATTCGGATGCACACACGATCACACCACCGTGCCTGACAACTTGTGCCGCAGCCGACACCCCTTTGATCGTCTGGTACAGGTTCTGGTCGAGCGGATAGCCGCTATTCGTCGTGACGACGACCTCGAACGGCGAGGTGAATGCCTGCATCGCTGACCGTTTAACCTCCTGACACATCACCGCGTGCACCGACAGAAGATCGCCTGCCCGGACACTGGTGATCTCGCGGTCACGGTTGATGGCGACATCAACACTGAAGTCGACGCCGCTGGCCAGCGCGATGCGCCGAATGGCGTCGTGGATCGGATTGCCGACCGTTATGCCCCAACGAGCCTGGGGAGCACCGATCATCTCTGCGTCATGCAGTCGCATCGTCGTCTCGAACCCAGCGAGCCCAGGCGCCACCATCTTCGGACCGCCGCTGAAACCGGCAAAGAAGTGCGGCTCGACAAAGCCGGTCGTCACCCGGACGTCGGCCTCCATCCAATGTCGGTTCAGCCAGACCGTCACCCTTGGCTCAACGTCCGGGAGTCGCAATAGCCCTCCCTTGTCAAAGGCGTCGTGGTTGACCACCGCGACGCGCTCGACCACGTCGGCGCCGACGATGTTCTTCAGCTCCTCGGCGGTGGTGGCCCGGTGGGTCCCGGTGGCGACGAGCACGACGATGTCGCCCGGTGGGATGTGTGACAGTTCGTCGAGGACGACGGGGAGGACCGTGTGACTGGGCATCGGGCGCGTGCTATCGCAGATCGACACAGCCACGGTCTGGCCAGGCCGTACCAGCTCGCGGAGTGGGGGCGCACCGAGGGGCGCGCGAAGCGCGTCGCGGACCGCTTGCGCCTGGTCTGGTAGTCCGTCCACATACGTCGGCTCAAGTACTGTCGTTCGATCAGTGGGACAGTTGAGCGGCAGGCGCCCGCGCCCGTAGGCAAGGTCAACGTTCATGGTCGTGTCGTCCCGTGCTTCACTCTATCGGAAACACTCCCGGCTCGCTCGTTCGACCGGTTTGTCTCCCGACAGCATCGCGTAGAACCTTGTCTTGCGCTCGCGCTCCTCGGTCGTCAGGAGTGAGACGAGAGGCACAACGACGAGGGGAACGAAGAACGTGATGTATGAGGGATCAAGGCCCTCGCCGTTCACGGTGAAGCAGTAGGCGAGCACCCGCCGCAGGACTGATGACCCCTCCGGTGCCGAGAGGCCGAACACCAGTGCCAACTTGAGGAGTCCGAACCAGATGAGTCCTCCGACGTATCCGGTCATCATCCCCCAGAATGCTCCTTGTTCTGTCGTGCGCCGATAGTAAATCAGGTACCCCAAGGCGACGGCGGGGGGAACAACCATCGCGAAACCGAAGAGCAGTAAGTCGAGAATCGAGACGGTCGTGCGAGTCGCCACGAGCCACGCCGCCAGAGCGGCGACGAACGCATAGACGGTGGTCGTGATGCGGTAGGCACGGAGCTGTCGTGCGGATGTGGCGTGGCGGGCGACAGGCAGCCAGTCGCGTACGAACATCGTGGCGCTAGAGAGGAGGATGGGTCCTCCCGAGGAGATCACCGCGGCCAGCGCGGCCGCCAGGGCGACGCCCCCGACTACCGGACTGATCTCGGTGGCCAAGGCGGTCAGGTTTCGGTACCCGCTCAATCCGGAGTCGAAACCGTATCGTGCGGTCGTCAAGATGCCGATCACGCCGGCCAGTAGCGGAATGAGTCCGGCGATCACGCCGCCGAGGACGAAGGCCGGAGCGATCGACCGCTCGTCGCGGGCCGCAGTTGCGAAATTCGTATAGACCGAAGCCGCTGGGGTGTGAATGGCCGCGGAGAAGAACATCGCGAAGATCGGAAGCCAGCCGCTACCGACGATGCTCCACCAGGCGGTGTCGCTTCGACCGGCCGCCTGAAGATGGTTCCCGACGGCCGTCGTGACTTGGCTCCAGCCGCCGAACTGAGCGACGCCCATAACACCGACCGTGGAGAGTCCGACCAAGATCACCGCGCAATGGAGCAAATTGGTGAGCGCCGTGCCCCAGAGACCACCCAGCGAGACGTATGTCGAGAAAATCACCGCCGCGACCATCGTTCCGCCGAACATTGACAGCTGTGTCAGCGTGCTGAGGATCACGCCGATGACATACGCCTCGATTAGGTTAACGATGGCGTACTCCGTTTGGACGCACAGACTGGTCAGCCGCTGGCACCGTCGGCTGCCCCAGCGAATGGTGAACAGCTCGCCGACAGTGTGTAGTTTGAGACGCCGGTAGTAGACGGCAAAGAGGACGCCGACCAGGGACAGGGCAAGAAACGTGTTAATCCCATACCACCAAAAACTCCAGACGCCTCCTGTGATGACGTCACCGGCGACACCGTAGGTGCCAGCGCCACCGATACGGGTACCCGCGACACCAACACCGACCATAAGCGTCGACATGCCGCCACCGGCGACCGCCCATCCGGCCGGGCTGTGCGAGCGTCTTGCCATCGTGACGCCGACGCCAGTGGCGACGGCGAAGTAGACGATGATCGTGACCAAGGGGATGACGTCCATGCCACACTCGCGGGTTCGTGCGTCCTAGGGGGAGCTAGTGGCGATACCGGCGACCGTCGACAACTGCCAGTGACGTCTACTTAATAAGAAACACCGACATCCGAAGCTGGTCGGCCAATCGACGCACAAGCTCCGTCGATTCTGGCCGGAATGCCACTACGCACAGGGCGGGATTCTCTGCCGGAATGGCTCTGGTGACGGCGTCCTGCGGCGCCGTCACCGCCACGAAGCAGGACAACCAGGCGACTCGGTCTTGCATCTGAGGCGTCTGTAACGCGCGCTTGATGGCACCCCAGGCAAACGGCTGCACCAAGAGACGATTCACGTCGAGAATCAGATACCCGGCGTGAAGACTGCGGTTGGTTCAAGTGGTGTCACAGTCACGGCGCAATAGTAACCCTAGTGGCCGGTGCTGACACTGTCGACAGCGGCCACTAGCGTGCGACCGAACGTCCAGGAATGTCATACTTGCTCCTTCCATGACCCCGCCGCCTGAACCCCCTGGTATCGCCAGATCAACGGAAAGCAGTGAAAGGCGTTCCTGGCCACGTTTTTCGGCGCGGCGCCCCGTCGCTGTCCGCCCTGATCGGAGTGGCATCAGTTTCGTTGTTTTTGGCAGGCGAGGATTCAGGTCTGCTCTGGCTGGGAGCGTTTCTCACGGGAGCCATGTGGGCGGGCATCTGGGGGTTGGCGCCGTCCTGCCTGACCGAGCGGTTTTCGACTGAAGCTCTGGGCGTCGGGCCGGGTCCGTTCTACCATGTGGGTGCTGCGGTCGGCTCGCTGACCCCGCTTATTGTTGAGCAGATCCAGGACACAGGTATGACGCTGACCGGCGCGATGCGGCTGTGTATCGTCACGTCGGGGCTCATGGTAGCGGGGATGATCTGGATCGGGCCAAAGACATGCGGCCGGGAGTTCGCTCATTCAGGATATCGCCGACCTGGTAGTAGAGGCTGGACGCACCTGGCGCCGAGAGCCGGGCTTTCAAGGAGAAACTGATGCGCTTTCAACGTACCCCTCTCTTCGTCCCTATGGTGTTCACGTCGTTACTGGGTAGCCTCTGTGGTGGTGCGCTGGTCGCATCGTCGGTGGTGGCGGCCGGTGCGCAGGGTTCCCAGGTGGTGACGGCAACGCAGATCAATGTCGTCGACCGGGAAGGTCGACTCCGCGCGGTCCTGGCCGGTCAAGACGAGCGACGGATGACCTCGCTCTCGTTCTACGACGGAGCTGGGCAGGTGCGTGGAATCATTGGCGTCGACGAGAACGAGATGCCGCTCCTTCGGCTGTTCGACGAGACGGGCCAGAGTCGCCTGAGCGCGTTCGTCCAGGACGGTGACGGGTTGGTGATCGCAGGAGACGAAGCGGCTGAAAGCGGCGTCTTCGGTACGGCTGGCGGTAGTCCGCTCCTCAGTTTCTTCGAGGCGGGTCGAAGTCGGGTCCGTCTTCAGGTTGCGCCAGACGGATCGCCAAGCTTGCGCCTGTTTGATGGTGATGGTCAGCAGAGCATCGGCATGACGGTCGGTGTCAACAACGCGCCGCTGGTGACGCTTCATGACCAGGGGCAGCTCAGGGCCGCGTTCGGCGTCCATGAGCAGGCTGCAGTCCTGAACATGGCCGACACTCAGCAGGTTCGGCTGGTCATCGGCGTGGCTCAGGACGGACACCCGAGCGTAAGCTTTCTTAGCGAGAGCGGGCAGCTCGTACAAGAGCTACCACTCGATCTGTCGCGCTGAACCCACCGGGACGATTGCTCACCCTGTGATATTCTGGCGTCCTGACGTCCCAGCGATGGGCGATGAGTAGTTCCCAGGACAGACACGTGGTCCATTTTCGAACCAGTGGCACGACCGGGAGTGGATATCTCGCCGGACCCAAATCTGGCGTGGCTCCTGGCGTGATCGTCGTTCAGGAGTGGTGGGGTCTCGTGGCCCATATCAAAGATGTCGTCGACCGCTTCGCGGCGGCAGGGTTCGTGGCCCTGGCACCCGATCTCTACGACGGCCAGACCACCGAGAGTCCGGACGAAGCCGGTAAACTGATGATGGCACTTGAGATCGAATCGGCAGAGCAGAAGCTCAGAGGTGCGATCGATTACTTGCTGGGCCGGGACGACGTGGCTGGCGCCACGGTCGGGACGGTCGGGTTTTGCATGGGAGGACAGCTGTCTCTGTACGCTGCATGCGCCAACCCGAAGGTCGGAGCCTGTGTCGATTTCTACGGGATTCATCCGAACGTCAAGCCGGATCTTGGTCATCTCCAAGCGCCCGTACTCGGGTTTTTTGCGGAGAATGACCAGTTCGCGACACCTGAGGTGGCGCGACAGCTGGAGCAAGACCTGACCGCGGCGGGCAAGCAGGTGGAGTTCACGGTCTTTGATGGTGCCGACCACGCGTTCTTCAATGACACGCGGCACCAGGTGTATCACGCGGAGTATGCAAAACAGTGCTGGGAACGAATGGTTTTGTTCTTCAACCAGCATTTGCGCGAGGGGGTCGGGTAGCCGGTTGCGATCTGTGGGCCTTTCTGCGCGGGCTTCGTTCGTGGCAGTTGTTCGTGCTCGCGGTCAGTCTGTTCGTCGTGGATCTCGTGATCCCCGACCCGATGTCGCTCGTCGATGAGATTCTTCTCGGCGTGGTGACGCTCCTTCTGGCGCGGTGGAAACGGCCACCGACCTAGCGTCAGCGCTCATCTGGGTTGCCTTCGGGGCCAACCCGCATGCGTGAGTACCGGCGTCGTGCCGTCGCAAGGCGTCAATAAAAGGGGGTCTCTTTCTTCTCATGGCTGGAAACAGTTTCGGGCAGGCGTTTCGAGTTACCACTGCCGGTGAGGCGCATGGCCCTGGCAACCTCGTGATCATCGACGGCTGTCCGGCCGGACTTGCCCTGTGTGAGGACGACCTGAAGGAAGACCTGGCTCGCCGTCGCCCTGGACAAAGTACGATCGTAACCCAGCGAGACGAGCCAGATGAGCCCGAGATCCTGTCAGGGGTATTCGAGGGCGAGACAACCGGCACCAGCATCGCGATCCTGATTCGTAACAAAGACCAACGGAGTCACGACTACGCCGAGATCAAGGACAAGTATCGTCCCGGTCATGCAGACTACAGTTTCGATGCCAAGTTCGGACGACGCGACTATCGGGGTGGTGGCCGCTCGAGTGCGCGAGAGACGACGGTACGCGTGGCCGCTGGTGCGGTGGCGAAGAAACTGCTCGCGACCCAGTGCGGCGGCCGTGTCGTCGGTTACGTCACACAAGTGGGCGACATCGTGGCCGACATAGCCGACCCGGCCGCGATCACGCTGGCTCAGGTCGAAACACTTCCCAGCGGCGAGCCCAACATCGTGCGTTGTCCGGAGCCCACGAAAGCGGCTCAGATGGTGGCGCGAATCGAAGAGGCCCGGGCAAGTCAAGACTCGATCGGTGGGGTGGCGGAAGTCGTGGCGACCGGGCTGCCAGCGGGTCTCGGCGAGCCTGTGTTCGACAAGCTGAAGGCTGACCTTGGAAAGGCATTGTTCAGTCTGCCGGCTGTCCTTGGCGTGGAGTACGGAATCGGGTTCGCCTGCGCGACCCTGCGTGGTACGGAAAACAACGATATTTTCTATCTGGATCGTGCCGGAGATTCCTCTCGGATCGCGACACGTACGAACCGCCACGGTGGGATGCTCGGTGGTATTTCGACCGGCATGCCAATCGTGATGCGAGCCGCCGTCAAGCCGACGAGTTCCGTGCCGCTCGAGCAGGGCACAGTCACCAACGCTGGAGAGCCGACAACGATCCGCACCAAAGGGAGACATGATCCCTGCCTGTTGCCAAGATTTGTACCGATGGCCGAGGCGATGGTGGCCTTGGTGCTGGCGGATCACTGGCTGCGGTTCAACATGGCTCGAACGAGGGAGTAGGACGATGCGTGGGGCGCTGAAACTCGTAACGGTGGTCGTCATGCTTGCGGTGACGTTTGCGCTGGGTTGGATAGTGGCGAAGACCGGCCTGGGGCAAGCGGTCGACTCGGTGTCACTGACCGACCTTGAGCGCACCTTTGCGGAACGGATGCAGAACGTGACGCTGGTCGGTCACTTTACGATCGACGGGCGCGCGAGTAGTAGCGGTCGGCCCGAGCGCTACGAAATCGAACGGGTCACCAAGATGGGCGAGTCCGACTGGCGATTCGACGCACGGATCACCTATGCCGACATCGACGTCACGCTACCGGTGACCGTCCCGATCGTCTGGGCTGGCGATACGCCGATAATCACGATCACTGACCTCGCGATTCCCACTCTCGGCACGTTCACCGTGCGCCTGCTCTTTTACGACGACCGGTACGCTGGCAGTTGGCAGCACGGCGAACTCGCTGGGCTGATGTACGGGGTGATCGAGCCCGGTACTGGCACGTAGTGGAGCCACGCTCGGCCTGTCAGATTTTACGCGCGGCCAGTCCCCCCAATCGAGGTGGTCCTGACACTACTCGTCGCCTTCTTCTGCGTGGTGGGCATCCTCAGAGGGGTCCGGGCCAGCAGACTGCGGGCCGGACACATCGGATGGCGACCGTTGTGGTGTTCTGGACAGTTCAGGCCGGTGCGATGGCGGTGAGCTTTTCGGAGCCGGTGGCGAATCCGTGGCTACGATCCCGTCGAACCGAACCCGCGGCTACCGCGGGCGGTGTCACTGAGTGCCTCGGTTTCCACGACCTCGACCGCCAGGCGTCGCTGCACGACGAGCTGGGCGACGCGCATTCCGCGCTCGACCTGAAACGGCGTCCGGCCGTGGTTGATCAACACGACGCCGACCTCGCCTCGATATCCTTCGTCGATCGTGCCTGGACTGTTTAAGACCGTCACGGCGTGCGTGCGCGCGAGCCCGCTCCTTGGGCGCACCTGGGCCTCGGTCCCGGGTGGCAGTTCGACGGCGATGCCGGTCAGGATGGTCTCGGTGGCCCCAGGTGCGATTGTAGCGTCGACCGCGGCATGGAGGTCGAGACCGGCATCGTGCGGATGAGCGTAGCGAGGGAGTATGGCGGTTTCGACAAGACGTTTCACGCGAAGCTGCATTTCGATTCACCCTTCTGTGTGCCTGTACTGTATCCGGTCGGCATCCGTCCTGCGCGGCTGCGAGTCATGCTGCAGGACACTAGTTCTTCAGGCAAGTGATGGCGAGCAGAAGCTCGTCATCGTCAGGCGTTACCCCACCCCTGAACCGCTCGACTCTCTGACTGATGGCCCCGGCAAAGTCTCCGAAAGGGTGATGTGCTCACTCAGCCACGTATCGTTCGAGCCGGGCAACACCAAGATCGGATCCATCGGGTCGTGTCGATTTCGTGATGCCGTCCGTGTAGGGGACAAGCCGATCGCCAGACAGAAATGGAGTCTTGAGTATCGAGCAGGTCTGCGAGAAGTTCTCAGACAGACCGATCGGATGATTGTCAGGATTCAGTCGCTCGACGTGCTGGTCTTAGTCGGTGAAGTGCAGCACAGGCGGGTGCCCGCACCCGGCTCCGACGACGGTCTGTTGATCAAGGTCAAATACAACCCGGTGTCATGGAAGGTACTGAACACGAAACCGTTGAGCGCTTCAACCGGTTGGCAGGGGTGGTGTACGTGCGGGGCCTGGCTCAACACGAAGCTGTTGACCCGATTGGCCAGAAGGGCTGAGGCCACACCGTGTCCGGAGACATCATAGATACCCATGACGATATGCTGGCCGTCCTGAAAGTGCACCGACGCATAGTCGCCGCCGACTCCGATCGACGGTCGAAAATCGTAGATGACCTTGAGGTCCCACGCCACTGGCTGGTTGGAATCATGCTCCGGTGAACGAGCTCGGCGACGCGAAGATTGCGAGCTAGGTGCTTCTGGGCCGCGGTCTCCGGCCCAAGCACCTTCGCATCATGCTGCTTGCCTGATGGCGTCATTGTCTTACCGGCTCAGTTGTTTAGACGCGCTTAAAGCCGGTCCAGGTGCTATGGCCGATGTCTGGACCCGGAACCTCGAACCTGGACCTCACCACACTGGGTAGACTATAGCGGGGGCCAAGCGTTCGCCGAGCAGTAACCGAGGGACCAGGCGTGTTGGCCGAGAGGACTCGCCGACTTGCTGCCACACGAATCTGAAGAGGTCACAGCAGAAAACGTAGCCTGGCGACAGTATGTCCAGCAGGTCCGTCGGGGTGAGGGTGGGAGCTTCGACGAACAATGGGCGCGCTTCGAGAAGATCTTCCGCGACCGCCTGCCGGAGGACGGCCCTCCGTCCGTCTGGCAGCCCCCACCGAATGTTCCCACGAATCTCGACAGATTCATGAAAGCGCTTGGCGTGGAGGGCTATGCCGAGCTTCATCGGTGGTCCGTGGCCGATCGCGCCGCGTTCTGGGGGAAGGTGACCGACGACTTGGGGGTGGTGTTCTCGCGTCCTCCAACCCGTGTTCTCGATCTCGGCCGTGGCGCAAAAGATCCACAGTGGTTCGTTGGCGCTGAAATCAACATCGTTGACAGCTGCTTCACGGCGCCTGGCGACAGACCGGCCGTGATATCGGCGACCGAGTGTGATCCAAAACCGAGGGCGACGACGTATGGCGAGCTCGAGCGATTGGTGAATCGGATCGCGAACGGGTTCCACGAGCACGGGTTTTGCCCAGGGGAGACCATTGCGCTTTATATGCCGATGACCCTCGAGTGTGTCGCGACCTACCTGGCCATCATCCGCGCCGGGTTGTGCGTTGCCGCCATCGCGGACAGCTTCTCTCCGTCAGAAACCGCTAAGCGGTGCGAGATCGCAGACGCAGAGTGCATCGTGACGGTTGACGCCTTTGAGCGGGCCGGCCGGACGATTCGGCTCTACGAGAAGGTGCGACAGGCCGGGGTGCCAAAGGCCATCGTGATTACCACGGCAGGGGAGACTATTCAGAGACGAGAGGGCGACCTGAGCTTTGACGAGCTCATCTCGTCCCGTGACGAATATGAATCGGTCGGCTCTCATCCGTCCGAGATGATCACCATCCTCTTTTCGTCGGGCACGACGGGGACACCAAAGGCGGTTCCGTGGACGCATCTCAATCCGATCAAATGTGCGATGGACGGCCGGTTCCACCAAGATATTCGCGCTGATGATGTCGTGGCCTGGCCCACCAACATCGGTTGGATGATGGGACCGTGGCTGATCTTCGCGACGTTTCTCAACGACGCCACGATCGGTCTTTTTGAAGGGGCTCCCTCCGGTGAGAAGTTCACGCGCTTCGTCGGCGACGCTCGAGTCACGGTGTTGGGGGTCGTGCCCTCACTGGTGCGCGCCTGGCGCTCCGGAGAAGCGATTGCTGACGGTGGATGGCCCCGCGTCCGTCTGCTCAGCTCCACCGGTGAGCCTTCGAAGCGGCACGATGCGTTGTGGTTGATGAGTCGAACCGGCTACCGCGCGCCGATCATCGAGTATCTCGGTGGGACCGAGGTCGGCGGTGGATACCTGACGGGGACCGTCGTACACGAGGCATCGCCGGCGACATTTACAACACCCGCACTTGGGATCGATATCGTCGTGCTCGACGACCGTGGTGACCTCGTGGCAGAGGGGGAAACGGGGGAACTGTTCTTGGTCCCGCCTTCGGTCGGTCTGTCACAGACGCTGCTCAATCGAGATCACGAGGAGATCTACTACACAGGCTGCCCATCCCGGCCTGGCGGCGCAGTGCTCCGTCGTCACGGTGACGAGATCGCCCGACTACACAAAGGCTATTTTAAGGCCCAGGGACGAGCCGACGACACCATGAACCTGGGTGGAATCAAGGTGAGCTCAGTCGAGCTCGAACGCGTCATCGACAGTCATAGCGCCGTTTTCGAGGCGGCGGCTGTCGGCATGCAAGTGGGGGGCGAGGGACCGGAAAGGCTCGTGGTCTTCGCGGTGCTCCAGCCCGACACTGACGCCGAAGAACTCCGCCAGGAGCTGCAAGCTCGGATCACTGCCAAGCTCAACCCGCTGTTTCGGATCGACGAACTGGTCATTCTCGATGCCTTGCCTCGGACAGCCTCCAACAAAGTCTTGAGACGCCAGCTTCGTTCTCAGTATGCCCGGTCGGACAGCGACTGACTCGCGTCAGCGTTCCTCCATATGGGGGTACCGGTAGTCACGGGCAGGGACGAATGTTTCCTTCGTCGTACGGGTACTCACCCAGCGGATCAGATTCAGGTAACTCCCGGCCTTGTCGTTTGTGCCAGATGCTCGGGACCCGCCAAACGGTTGCTGACCGACAACGGCCCCCGTCGGCTTGTCGTTGATGTAGAAATTGCCCGCTGCGTTCCGAAGCCTCGTGTGAGCGAGGTTGATGGCCTGTCTGTCGTTGGCGAAGATCGCACCGGTCAGGGCGTAGGGTGACGTCGAGTCGCAGAGCTCGAGCGCCTGCTCGTAGTCGTCGTCTCGATACACGTAGATGGTGAGCACGGGACCGAAGAGCTCGGTCTCCATCGTTACGTAGTGGGGATCCTTCGCCTGGATGATGGTTGGCTCGACGAAGAAGCCGGTACTGTCGTCGCATGTGCCACCGCAGAGAATATCTGCGTCTGCGTCGGTTCGGGCGGCGTCGATATATCGCTTGAGCGAGTCATACGATGCCCGGTCGATCACGGCACCCATGAAGTTGGTGAAGTCGCTGATGTCTCCGAAGGCGAGGGCTTCGACCTGGCTGCAGAGCTGGTCCTTGAACGTCTTCCAGAGGCTTTCTGGGATATAGGCGCGGCTGGCCGCGCTGCACTTCTGTCCCTGGTACTCGAACGCGCCACGAATAAGGTTGGCGGCGAGTTCGTCCGGGTTGGCCGATGCGTGCGCAAAGACGAAGTCCTTACCACCAGTTTCACCGACGATTCTGGGATAACTCTTGTATGACGCGATGTTGGCGCCGACGCAGCGCCAGATGCCTTGAAACACCTCGGTGCTGCCGGTAAAGTGGACGCCCCCGAGGTCCGGGTGGCTGACGGCCGGGTCACCGATCTGTCCTCCACTTCCTGGGACCATGTTGATGACGCCGTCGGGCAAACCGGCCTCCCGCAAGAGTCGCATGATCCAATAAGCTGAGTAAACGGCGGTGGAGGCCGGCTTCCACACGACCGTATTGCCCATGAGTGCCGGACTCGTCGGCAGATTGCCGGCGATGCTGGTGAAATTGAACGGCGTCGCGGCAAACACGAAGCCTTCCAGGGGGCGGTATTCAACCGCGTTCCACATTCCAGGGGAACTAATCGGCTGATGCTCGAAGATCTGTGAAAGATACCATGGGTTGAACCGCCAGAAGTCGATCAGCTCGCAGGCTGCGTCGATCTCTGCTTGAAACACCGTCTTGCTCTGGTTCAGCATCGTGGCGGCGTTGAGGATCTGCCGATAGCGTCCGGCGAGCAACTCGGCCGCCTTGAGAAAGATCGCGGTCCGTGCTTCCCAGGGCATGGTTGCCCAGTCGGCTCGTGCATCGGTAGCGGCCTGGATGGCCTGCCCCACTGAATCGGCGTCACCCTTGTGGTAGGTGGCGATGGCTTGCTGGTGGTTGTGCGGCACAATGCACTGCCCGAGCTTGCCCGTCGTCACATCCTGGCCTCCGATGACCAGCGGTATCTCAATTTGGGTGCTCGCGAATTGGGCAAGCTGGGTCTTGAGTGCGTCTTTTTCTGGCGAGCCTGGTGCGTAGGCCAGGATCGGTTCATTGATTGGCGTGGGGACCGTGACACGAGCGTTGATCATCAGTACTCCTTAATCCGTGTGTGACGCCACTTGAGTGACGGGGTGTAAGCAAGAGTAAAGTGAGACAAAGGCGATCGCGAGTTGGCGAGCAACCGGCCGTCCGTATATTTTCCCACAGCCAGTTGCGGTGATCACGCTCGATTTTTCCGGGATTCGCCCCAGGCCCACACTGCGGTCGTGGCCTCGGCCTGGTCCGGTCACTGAACTCTGGTAAAACCTGGGAGTTCAGTCAGATGGTGGACCCGTCGAGCTGTGCCTGTTGCTGGAACAGGATGGTCGCGCCCTGTCCGGGCCAGGTGCATGTGCTCTACCGCGACCACGGCGTCAGAGATATGGCGCTGGCGTCAACGAACGACACCGGCGAGCATTGGGAACTCACATCTCCCGTGGGCGAGTTCAATGGGGAGTTCCCCGGATGTCCCCACGCCGGTGGTGGTATCGCGGTGACCCAGCAAAGCGGAGTGGATCAGCTACACGCCCTGGTCTGGACCGACTATGAGGAGCGGCATGGTCTCTATTGGGTCCGGTCGACGGACGGCGGCGACTCGTGGGGCGAGCCGAAAAGCATGGGCGGCGAGTTGGCACGCCACGCCGACCCCGGAGCTTCGGGGCGCACACTCGTGGCGGCATGGGACGAGAGTCGGGGTATCTGGATCTCAGCCTCTCATATTCAGGGAGAGTCCTGGAGTAATCCGCGCCGTCTGTCGATGCACGATGCGGTGGCATCGCATTCGATCGTCATTCACACAGGCGACGACTCTCTGATGTTCTGGATCGAGCTTGGCGTAAGCGGACAGCGCCAGTGGAAGTCCCACCAGCTCGGTACTGCTGACCACCAGGCCGAGGGTTAGAGTCTTCCGATCGCAAACGAAAGCCTGCTCCCGGGCCGACTTGCGAATCCTCCTCCCAGGGGGTAACCATTTCGCGGGCCCTGGGCGCGGTATGAGTGTTGCAAGCTACAAAGGCCTCGCTGCCGGCACCAGGAGCCAACCGTGATGACGAAAATCGTCCACGCCGCGCTTCGCGCACTCAATCTCGACTACACCATCATGTTGATTTCAGTCGGTGCAGGGAAGAACTACGAGATCGTGATGTGGGATAAACCGAGAAACAGTTACTTCTCGATGCGGGTGCGCTGGGACACTGGGTTCTCGCTCGAGGGGATGACTCGTCGCGTCGTGCAACAGCTAGCAGAACGGTCTACCGCCTGCGCGTCGCAGATGTCAGGCGCCTCTCTGAATGACGGCGCCGCCGGTATGAAGTCAACCAATGGCATTCGAGCGCAAGCCGCGCGGCGTAATGAGCTGGCTGCCGCGGAACGAGTCCGCCTCCCCGATGTTTTCCTCTTGCTCGTGGCCGCCAGCTTAAGATTCTGTCTCTTCTACCGTCCCGTCAGCATCGCCTCGAATCGCTTCTCGGCATTTGCCACCATTTCCGTCCATCCCTCGGCGTCGAGACAGCTCGCACACTGCGGGTTGACGGGCAGATCTTGGTCCAGGGCGCGGGAGTCAGGTCGAACGTGATTGTGCAATAAAAGATCGGGTGGGTCGAGATCCTTCAGCACACGTAGGGTTCGTTGCGTGTCTTCTACGACAGTTGGGTGCCTCGGGTTATCGACCAGAGGGACGCCGGCATTGGGGATCTCACCTCCACGAAAGGCGACGGTATATGTCTGGCCTTCCTCCTCCACCGTGGTCCACCACATCGTCGCCCCCTGAGTGTGACCGCCGGTGAACACGGCGCGTAGTGTCGTGCCACCCAGCGTGAGCGTATCGCCGTCCTCTATCACACGGCCGACTGGGGCAGGCTCCCAACCCTCGTCCCCGAGAGCCGAATTGTCCTCGCCCGCTTCAATCGCCACGGCATCACCGCCAAGCGCGACAATCTGCGCGCCCGTCGCTCTCTGCATAGCCGCATGGCCTTGCATGTGGTCGACATGGGCGTGGCTGTGAAGCATGAACTTGATGTCCTCCACCTTGAACCCGAGCGCCTCGACGTTCGAAACGATTACGTCGTGCATCTCGACGGTCCCAGTGTCGTGGAGAATGTGTCCCTCCGGTGTGGCAATGAGATAGGACGCCAGTCCCGTGGCCCCAACGAAATAAATGTTTCCTACGACGCGGAACGGTTCAGCGGGTTGGGCGTCGGTGGTGTGCCAACCCCGTCGCGACTCCTCCGAGATATAGGGTGACTGCGCGGCCAACATCGTTGAGCCGAGTAACACCAGTGCACATATCAGACGCATAAGGTCTCCTTTAACGGTGCGTGTCAGATGTTCGCAATGGATACGGATGACGACCGAGGCGGCGACCTGAGGGGGTCGCCTGCGGGTGCTGACAGCCCGTATTGTATCCGACGGCGGACGAGCAGATGGCAGGTTCTTGACGCCCGCCCGCCCAGTATCTGTCCGTGGTAGACACGAGCGCTCCAATCTATCACGGCTATAAACACATGAGGCGTCGCGATCGTTGCCGACCGCTGAGATACGCTCGTTTGGCCAGCTCTTCGGACACGTTGCCAACGCCCAGTTCGGCACCTGCACGTCGGCGAAAGGAGAGGAGGACCCCAATCAGGGGACGAACAACGAGGAGAAGACGAGCCGGACCGACATCATCAAGGCGCTGAGCGACTCCTTCGCGTATTGCGATTCGGCGCCTGAAGCACTGACCGGCGCGAGCGCCAACGAACTCGTGACTTTCCGTCGAAACCAGGCGGCCCGCGGGTATGCGCTGGCGAACAACATAGCCCACAACTCGGAGATGTATGGCATCGCGACCGCGAATCTGAGACTCAAAGGCCAGGTGCCTCCGTCGACCGAACGGTCGATGCAGCGGAGATAAGTGTTCACCGGCGGTGTCAGATGTCTTTCGGCGTCGTGAGACCGGTGCGCTCACTGCTCGGCGATCGCGTAGAGGAACCGATATCCGCGCAAGTAAATATCGTTGCCTGCCAACGCCGGTGAAGCGTCAAAGCCATCATCCAGTGTGTTGGTGGCCAGCACCTCGAACTCTGTACCGGATCGGACCACTACGGTGGTCCCGTCGCGCCCTGTAAAGTACACACGCCCCTGGGCTGCCACCGGCGAGGAGAAGACGTTCGACAGACCGGCTAGCCGCCGATTTTGATAGTGCGGAACGCCGGTCTGGGCGTCGAATGCTGACAGGATGCCAGAGTTCGTCTTTAGGAAGTAGAGGATGCCGTCGACGAGCACTGGCGACGGGACATACGGTGTATCACGGTCGAGCGCCCAGACGATGGCATCCGTCCCATCGATGTTTCCGCGGGCGTCGGAGACGCGGATGGCTTTGAGGTCGTTTCCTCGAAAGCCACTCATCAGGAACACGAGACCGTCCTCATACACGGGCGACGGAATGGCGTTCATGGTGAGACCCTCACTCTCCCAGACGACGCTTCCGTTTTCGAGGTCGTAGCTTCGAACGCGCTCCATGGCAGGTACGATGACCTGCGGCCGCCCGTTGACCTCGAGGATGATCGGGGTGGCCCACGTGTCGATCTCGTCCCGCGCCACCCGCCACAGCTCGTCGCCGGTCCGACTGTCCACGGCAACCACCGAAGAGTCGCCGTGCAAGTGGTCCCACACGATGATGAGCGTGTTGCCAAACAGTGCCGGTGTCGATCCCTCTCCGAATTCGTTCCGCATCCGCTTGTCGCCGAAGTCCTTCTCCCAGATCAGCGTGCCATCCAGATCGTAGGCGTACAAGCCAAACGACTCGAAATAGGCGTAAACGCGTTCCCCATCCGTCAGGGGCGAACTCGAGGCC
>Ga0310123_10001702_pt1 | contig 18084 bp, 12 predicted proteins | sample CB6_AW_1057_MG_FD_203505 | JGI IMG/M metagenome (GOLD analysis project Ga0310123, IMG submission 203505) | Marine microbial communities from Western Arctic Ocean, Canada - CB6_AW_1057 | ecosystem: Environmental > Aquatic > Marine > Oceanic | place: Canada: Western Arctic Ocean | collected... | reverse complement strand
GCTTCGTCGTCAGCAGGAAAAAACGTCCGTCTTCGATGTGGACGTCGACGCGTGGGTCGTGGATGGGATTCTCCTCAGGGGAGTAAATAATCTTGCTCGACTCAATGACCCCCTGAGAGATGTCCACAATGTCGAGATGCTCTACACCTTTGGTATCGGTAATCGCTTTGGCGGTAGAACCACAGCCAAAGCAAATCAGAAGGGCATTCTTGATTTGGGGATGCACGGCGACTGGCCAATATACGTACATCTTCATATACCGTTTAGCGGTTGAGGTTGTAGCAGACATCGGGTAGTCGTTGGTAATCAGTCGATGATAATACGGCTCCCCAAGTAGATCAGCACGTAGATACTGAATAGTTTCGGTGACGCCTTCACGGCAAAAAACCCCGCTTTCGCCAGCCTTTGCAAATCGTCTCACAGGAATATCCAAGAACTGCTGCATCGAGCCAAAAGGAAAAAGGAATACGGAAAGCAAAAAACCCACAACCGCAATAAAGTGCAAAGCCTGTGTCCAAAGCGGTTGTACGAACAACGCTCGATCGAAAATCAATAACCCGATAACTCCGTAGACAATGGCAAGCAACAAGAAGGATGTTTCGATGCCAATCAACGGAATGAATATCAGTGCAGCGACAACAGAACCCACCATACCACCTGCAGTATTTGCCAGAGTCAACAGGCCAGCAGCTTTAGTCTCATCGGCCACTTCATCATGTAATGCTTTACCAAGCATGGTAAAGATGATGCCTGAAGTGATTGAGACAGGAAGCATTAGAAATCCGGAGACGACTATAAGCCGGACGCTGTCATCAAATCTCCAGAGTGACGGTAGTATCAGGTCCAAGGTATTGTAGAGGACAATTATTAAAAGCCCATTAATAGCAACAACCGGCATTAGGAAAGTCTGAGCACGCTCGTGAAGTGAAAACCATTTGGAACCGGAAAAACCACCGAGACTAATTCCAAGCAAGACCATCGAAAGCATCAGCACATAATTCCAACTATAGGCACCACAAAACAGCATTAGAAATCGAAACCAGATCACTTCAAGCGACAGAAGCACAAAACCGGATGAAAAGCTGGCAAAAAGCAGCCGCATCGACTTGAGCGAAGAGCAATAAACAACCGGCTGTTTTTGAGAAATATAATCTGTCACGTTTACTCGTCTGGATAGCCGTACTGCCATGACAGCGGCCAGAATATTGAAACTGGCGGCCACGTAGGCCGCGCCGGTGAGACCAAACCACTTCGTTAGTAATAATTCATTGACAATTACTCCCACTACAGCTCCGAAGGTGTTCCAGCCATACAGAAGCCCCAACACGCGCCCGAAGTGGGAGTCCTTCCGATAAAGCGCTGTGACCAAGATCGGAAGAGTCGCTCCCATCGCTGTCGCAGGAATTAGCATCAGTAGGAATGCTATAGTGGTCCTCAGAACATTGATGACTAGTGTTTTGTCAAGAACATTGATGACGAGTGTTTGGTCAAGAATATTGTGCCAAAGCGGAACGAAAAAGCGTGTTAGCATGGGAAATATCAAAACCAGTGCGACTCCGACAACCGCGATGGCTATTTCCAAGAAAGCGTAAAAGCGAATTGGCGACGTTATTCTACGACCCCAGAAGGCAGTTAGGCCATTTCCCAATGCCAGCCCTCCCATAAAGCTTGACAGTACTAGAGAGGTAGCCCATATGCTGTTTCCCAAAGTCAGTCCTGCCAGGTGGAACCACAAGGATTCAAAGATCAATGCAGAGGCGCCGGAAAGAAAGAACATGCAGGACAGGACTCGCGTCACTTCGCAAACCTTTCAAAAAATTCCGTCAATGAGGCCGTTGTGCTCTGATCGGCCAGCCATAAAGCTGGGCACATACATAACCATCAGGATTTTCCAAATATCGATTCGGAGAGATCGTGACGACGAGAAAAACTAATAGACGGCTGCCGAGTAGGCGGGAATCCAACCTTTGCCGGCTTGACTGACGTGAATTAGCAACCAGTCGTCACGACGTTCGAGCAATTCGAACTCCGTGCCTTCTGCTAAAGGCACCGTAAAAGCTTGTTCGTAATTCTTTGAATTCCCTTTGCGCGCAACAGTCTCATGCTGCACGATCACACCATATGTGATCGCATCAAATCGGTACCAGTCATAAGCTGTCGAGACGCCCATCGCCAGAGTGAACAGAGCAATCGGCAGCACCAGCCGTTTCAATAGCCGACCGTTGGCCAGTAATCGAGCGACCAATCGGAACAGCAACGTCAGACCGAGTGTCGCGGTCGTTAGCGAAAACTTTTCTCGATAACTCAGCCAGTCCTGCCAAAATAGGACGTAGCGACGGATCGATGATCGTGCGGCTCCACTCGCATTCGAACCGAGTGCATTGCGCAGATTGGCGTCCAGATACGGGTCGCGAGGTCGATAGCGTTTCGCCTGCTGGTAGGCCGCGATCGCTCGCCCACGTTGATCGGCTCGCATTAGCGCGTTGCCCTGGTTAAACAAAACAGTCCCAGACACGAATCCGTGGTCGAGGATTACCTGGTACAGGTTAGCGACACGAAAGTAATCGTCAGGTGTGGTGGCCTCAACGAAATCCTGTTCCGCCTGCTGAAACTTCTGCAACGTTTCCAGATCTGGCGCACGACCGCAACCGCTTGACAGAACTGCGCAAATGACCATTAGGACTCCAGTGGTAGACTTCCATAGATTTGTTCGTCTTGAAAGCATCGAATTAAATGTCTATCGAAATACCTTCTTCTGCTTCAAACATTCCAGCAACTGCTCCAACAGGATTTCGGCCTGACTACCCAGTGGTTCGGATTCGTCAATTCGGACGCCATAACGTTGAGCGTCGCAGCGTTCGACGAGATCGCAGGTCGCATGTGCAAGATCATCAACAACATCCAGTTCGAGCAGCCGGCTTTTGGCGTCGCGGGAAGTAATACCATCTGCACTCGTGTTGGTCACGTCAGCCACCAAGTTAGCAAAGACGTCCCGCAGGTTGCGACATACGCTTTCGTCGTGGCCGTTTCGTAATTGCACCAACGCAATCTTCAACGCCCGGCGTGCGGTGGTTGCGGCGGCCCGACGACGAGCCATTGCTGGATCCGCCTTCAATCGCTGCACACGACCGATTATATACGTCGCCAGTACGTAAAATCCGAACATCCCGGCCCATGCGAACAGCCATCGCTGTAAATGCACCTTTTCGTTTCGCAGCGAACGCCAATCGGTATCGTTGGCGAAAATACCGCCTTCGCTGACCTGAAGCATTCGGTCCGGTGACGACAAGCTGTTGGGCGCCACGACGATCTGATCTGTCGACAAGCCTGGGGCCGTCCGGATTTCGATTGGAATCGCGACCGAACTGACCGTGACATAGCGTTCCCGCCCGACGTCGAAATATGAAATCGGAATGGCGGGAAAGGTATCGATACCCGCTTTCAACGGTCGCAGGCTGTATGTGAAGCGGCGCGTGTTGCCAGTGGTTTCCGTTGTCGCGTCGTACATTTTGAAGTTGACCGCAATGTCCGGACACATTTTCAAATCGGGCGGGAAGGCTTCGTCCAGGGTCCCCTGACCTTTGAGAGTTAAGGTAAGTGTCATGGGGTCGCCGACACGAGCTTTCGTAGGCGCCAGTTGGCTCGCGAATTCGAACTGGCCGACCGCGCCAATAAATGTTTCTGGTCGACCCTCGGCAGGAACGCTGTGCACCGTCACCGTCACCGGCCGGGCGACGGCGTAAAGATTCTCACCGACTAGGCGGTCCAGTTCAACGGCTGTCGCAAAGTTGCCTTTTATCGTAACTGGACCGAATTCGTACGTACCCACTTTGCGTGGGATGAACTTGCGTGTGAACGCGAATTCCCAGTAGCCCGCCGGCTGGTCGCTCTTGTCCTTGCGTTGAGTCCGACTTGGCGTAGGTTGAAACACGGTCGCCTCGCGTTCGAACAGAGAAAATACTGACGATTGGCCGATATTGTTAATCTGAAATCCATAGCCGCGCTGGCTCAGCATCGGCTGCAAGACGCCACGCCAGTCCTTCTGCGGTTCCAAACCCGTCAGAATCTGCTCGTCGCTGAACCACGGGACTTGCAACGTCGGATGTATCCGCTGCACGCTCAAAGGATTACGTTCTGAAAATTTCATCGGCAGATCCTTGATGACCACGTTTAGTGTCACCGTAAACGGTTGCATCGGGTAAACCGACTGACGACTCAATGTTATTTCGAGAATCGCAGTGTCCTGATCTTGCGGCGCGATCACACGCAACGTCACGGTGCGCCCTTTCAGCAACTGATTGCCGATGCGAGCCACGGGCGCCGGAATCGTGAACGTCCCTGTCTTCAGCGGTGTCAAACGGTAGTTGTACTGCTGGCCACGGCTGATAATCTTGGTAGCCCGCCCGTTAATAATTGTGGTGACGCTCGAATTAAGCGACTGTTCACCCAATGATGTGACCTTGAAATCGCCAAAGTCCTCAAGCTTCGGAGGACTGGGGTTGCCAAAGTAGTTAAGTGTCACACGGTACAGGACCGATTCGCCTTCATAGATCTCTTGCCGATCGACCTCCACCATCACCTCAGGCTGTTGGGCCAGCCCGGGGGACGTGATCGCTGTGACGACGATTAGCATTGAATGCAGTTGGTACGTCATGTGGTTAAGCTCTTAATGACTAATGAAACCTCATTGACGAATGGCGAATAATTTGCAACTGACCTTTGTGTGACCAACCGGTTTGGGCATCCGGCCTTCGTCATTCTTTAGCCATTAGACATTCGTCCTTAGTCATTCTCCTCCTACCAATCCCTATCCACACTGATCGGCGATGCCAAGAGCCGTTGAAGCTCTTTTTGTGTCCGCTGGTGTTTGCGTTCGCGTTCTCGGGCGCGGCGCAAGACCGACTGCGCCTGTTCGCGAGACAAGTCATGCGGTTGAGACGTCTTGTCTAGCTGCGATTGTTTCGATTGCTCTTGTTTCTCACCGCTCTCGTTCGCCTGTTCTGGCTGTTGTGCGGATTGATCTTGTTTGGGTAGCGCCGCAGCTATTTCTTTCAGGAGCGTCAACGCCTCATCCTGTTTGGGAAGAGCACGATCGCTTTTCTTGTCTATTAGATGTCGCACTGCTTCGTCGGCTGCTAACCGAGCTTTGGGCGCAAGTTTGAGAGCCTTGTTCATCGATTCCTTTATGGCCTGAAGCTGATTATGAGCCGCCTCAACGTCGTTCGGTTGTTTGGTGTGGTCGTCAGTTTGAGGAGACGCAGCTGAAAACTTTTTTTTCCGGAACTCAATTTGTGGTAGTTCCTGTCGGGCCTTCAGCGACAACATCCGGCTCCATTCGGCAACTCGAGACTGCCATCTCGCCAATTCCGGAAAGTCGGGTTCCGGTATTTCAGCATCTTCGATTCCGGTCTGATCGGGGACCTGATTCGGTTCGCGAATTTGTTCACTGAACGACTGTTGCGTGTCGCGGTTCCGTGTTGACTTATTATCGAGCTTAGCGTCCTGGATAGTAGTCGATTGATCGACTAACGTCTGTTGCTTGGCGACGACCCGATTCAGCACGTTGGCAAACGGGGCGACCGCCATGTAGATCTGGTTCAAATTGTCCAACACACGCGTCTGTGACTCGATCGCCTGATTGTGCGAGCCGTCGGCAATCCAGTCGGCTGCCTTCTGCATCGCTTGTCCGGTATCGTCGGCCAACCGGGTCAATAGTTCGACCGCCTTTTGTGTCTGCTCGTCGGGATTTGGCGGAGCGTTAGCGTTCTTCGATCGTGGTGGTGCTTGCGGCTGTACTGATTTCAGTTCGGATTGAATCTTCTTCTTCAGTGGTTCGATCTCGTCGGTCAGGTTGCGTTGCGCGTCTTCCGTCTCGCCGAAGGCCTGCCGGCGCTTGGAGAAATTCGCTTCGCCGGCCAACATGCGAGTCACCGATCGCAGCCCGGTTTGACGTGCTTCGAGCATGGCCAGAAACTCAAGCACGTTCATTTTTTCGTGCGTCTTCTCACGATCACGGTCCTGCCACATAGCCTGCATTTGCTTGATCCATAACCGTATGACTTCTAGATTGTGCCTCGCGTCGGCATGTTCGGACTCCAGACGCAGACAGTCGCGGAAATGGCCGACAGCGCTGGCCAGCAAATCGAGTCCCTGGCTTCGCTGTTCCGGCGTGGCCTCGGTTGGCTTGCCACCAAATAGCGCACGAGCTTGCTGGGCTGCCAAACAGCCGAGGTTGTAATGCGATCGAACGGCCAGATCGGTTTCGCGCGACAGCGACGCTTTTTGCATCAGTTCGCGGGACTTGTCCGAGTTGCCGATCACTGCGTACACACACGCCTGATCGAAAAGGATCCGCAAATCGTCTGGTTGTACTACATCCGCCTCGGCGAATGATTTGCCAGCCGAGTCAAAATCACCATCTTTGAACTGCCGCACGCCCTCTCGCACCTTCTCAACAGCGGACGACACTGAACCAAACCCAAGCGCAGCGAATGAACACAAGATGAGCACAGCCACGGGCTGATGAACTTGAGCTCTAAAATTGTGTTTCGGCGACGAATGTCCAAAAAAACGTCCAGAACCAACACGCCACACGTACGCAAGAACACCATGACTCGGCCGCTTTCGAGTGACCTGGCTTCCAGATAGAACAGGTTTGGATTGCGTGGGTCGTCTCATTGGTTCGTGTGTGTTGCTCGTCTTCCACTCTTCCAGCTGAAACCGATAGCACAAACGTTGGTCATTCCAACCTCGTCATTCTTTAGTCATTCACAATTAGGTCTTAGTCATTCCTTCGGATTACTCCCTCTGTCTTCCGGCTGAATTCGGAACTACCAATCGGTAGCTGGGCACCAACATTTCAATCACTAGAAATACCAACCCAAAACAGACGAACAACTGGAACTGTTCGCGGAACCGTTTCCGTTTCACCGAAACAATTTCACTGCGCGTCAGATTCGCCAGATGATCTTCGTAAATTTGTCCCAGATCGTAAACCCGTGTTTGGGCGGGAATGTACGCTCCTGACGTAGTCAAAGCGATCTCTTTCAACAACCGCTCGTCCATCTTGGACCAGACTTCTTGACCTTTGTGCCGGACGTAGCTCAGTTGTCCTGATTCGTCACGCACAGGAATGCGAGCGCCTTCTCCGACGTCGCCCAGTCCGATTGTGAAGATCTTGATGCTGCGTTCCGCAGATTGTTTTGCGGCTTCTGCGGGGAACGAGTCGTGGTCCTCACCGTCTGTGATTAGCACGATGACCTGGTCACGATCACGGCGCTCTTCCATCGCCTCCATGGCTTTGCGTATGGCGTCGCCGATCAGACTGCCGCCGCGTGGCGCACTGTCGGTATCGATATCGTCCAGCAGCATATAAAAAAAACCGTGATCAGTTGTCAGCGGCACCTTAACGACCGGTGACCCGGCGAACGCGATCAAACCAACGCGATCACCCTTCAGCTTGTGCAGCAAATCGCGAATATCCGACTTTGCCCGCTCTAACCGGTTCGGTGCGACGTCTTCGGCCATCATCGACCGCGACACGTCCAACAGCACAAACAGATCAACGCCGCGTTGCGACACTTCTTCGAAGAAAACTCCGAATCGCGGCCGCGATGCTCCCATAATCAGACACGTCACGCCGACCAGCATTAGCACCGCTTTGACCCAAGGCCGAGCCGCTCGAAATGACGGCATCAACCGTTCAACCATCGCCCGATCGGCAAACCGGCCAGCCGTAGCAATACGCTGCCGATGTGCGTAGACCAACCCAAAGCCTGCCACCGGCACGACCCAAAGTAGAAACAATAGGCTTGGTGTCTCCCAATACATCGCGCAAATGTCTAATGATTAAAGAAATCGGAATGACTAATAACGAATACGGTCCATAATGATCCACCAACCTCATGTTTGTTCATTAAGCCTTAGTCATTTTCCCCTACGGCAGTGACCGGAATCTCACGGTCGTTAATAACACTTCCATCAAGACACAACACAAACCGGGGATCATCCAGAACTGAAACAGTTCACGATACTCGGTGTATAACCGGCTTTCGGTTTTTGTTTTTTCGAGCTTGTCGATTTCGGCGTAGACTTGTTCTAACGTTTCGGTGTCCTGAGCATTGAAATAGCGTCCGCCGGTGGTTTCAGCCAGCATTTTCAGTGTAGTTTCGTCCAAACGAACGGGTTGCGGCCTGAGCACTGGACGCCCAAACAGATCGATGCTAGGAAATGGCGCCATGCCGGTCGAACCGACGCCGACCGAATAAATCTTCACACCGAAATTCTTCGCGGCTTCGGCCGCCTCTTTCGGGTCGACAGCACCCGCGTTGTTCTCTCCGTCAGAGAGCAGGATGATGACTTTGCTCTTGGACTCGACATCCTTTAACCTGTCTACCGAGAGAGCAACAGCGTCGCCGATTGCCGTTGCCTGCTCTTCCTGCAACAGTTCAGCATTGATGACGCGTCCGCTCCGATCACGAATTGGCTCGGCGACATTCACTGACTTGAGCACTTCCAACAGCGCACCGTGATCAAGTGTTTGAGGACACACTGCGTCGGCGAAACCGCCGAAGACAATCAGGCCAATCAAATCATCTGGTCTCCCGTTGAAATGTCCGTCGCCGGTAACGAATTCGTGGAACACTTCTTTCACTGCGTCCAGTCGGTTTATGCGCTGCTCGTCCAGAAGGAAGTCCTGAGCCAACATCGAACCGGACCTGTCAATGCACATTATGATCGAAATTCCTTCAGCACGGACGCGAAATTCCTCGCGACCATGTTGCGGCCGGGCAAGAGCAATCACGACGAGCGCCAGGCCGAAAATTTTTAACCATGGTATCAACCGTTTCACACGTAGCGCCAGCGTATTTGGCAACTCCTTCAAAATCGCCACACTCGAATACAATACTGCAGCACGCCGCTGCCGACGAATCCCCAGCCACCCAAAGGCGATGACCGGGATCAACATAAGCAGCCACAGTGGGTCTTGAAGACGAAATCCGGACATCTTTTATGACTTATGACTAAAGAATCGGAATTGACACATTATCCATTCTAGATCACGCCGCCACCTCTTCCGTCTGATCACTCCCTGTCGTACCAATAAACGCCTTCGCCCGATCGAAACTTTCCTCGATATCTTGTTTATTCGGCTGCTGGGCAGCGAATTTCACCAGGTCAGCCGACACCAGAAATTGCTGCAATCGGTCGCGTTCCAGCACAGAGAAATCCGCGCGTCCGCTAATTTCCCGTAGGAACTCTTCTGTCGTCTGTTCCGCAGCCCGTACGCCCGTCGTTCGCTCGATGTAGCGGCGCACGACACCGGTGAGTTCCACGTAAAACAATTTCACGTCCGTGGCAGCCAGATTCTGTTCAATCAGTCGCTCGAGTTCGAGATAGGCCATTTCAATCGGCGACAGTTGCAATTCGACAGGACTGTGTTGTCGTCGCAACCACAACCAGGCCAGCGCTGCCACAGCGAGCGCGGCGGCACAACCGCCAGCAAGCCACCACATAGCGTGACTTGCGGATTCCGGCAACTCAACCGGCCCGGACGCCGGTCGTAAATCTGCCAGCGACGGAACATCGTCCCCGAGAACCGTCGAAACGTCAATCGTTAACGCCTCGGTTTCGACGCTGTGCACTTTGCCGTCACCTTCCGCTCGTGTGTCGCGAAACGTAATCGTGATTGGCGCGATGGACAGCTTGCCAGCGCGAGTCGGTTCGAGTGTGTAAACTTGCCGGACGATTTGTCGATTTCCGCTGATTTCCGGCAGTGGCTCGCGAAAATCGCGAATCAGGAAGTCTCCCAACGCTTCACCAAATGGCGGCCTGTTAAACTCCACGTCTTGTTCGGAATCAATCGTGACCACCAACGTGGGCTCGTCGGAAAGTCGAGCGTTTTTTGGATCTACTTCGACGGTGACTCGCAGCGGCCCACGCTCGACCCGCGAACGAACAACGTTGTCCGTTTTGGAATCCGATGACCCGCCATCGGAAGGAACGGACTTGTCACGGCAGCCAGTTAGAAGTCCGGCAGCGAACAGAGTAATGAGGATTGTCCTGATAAATCGCATGGTTAATGGCAATGACCAAGTTTAAATGACTAATGACAAAATCATCGGGCTGCGGATTTCATCATTCTTTCGTCATTAGATATTAGTCATTCTTCGCTTGCCCTTCTTGTCCGCCTTGCACTGTTTCAACCTGCCGAATCCGCACGTTATAGCGAACCATCAGATCCCGGTAGAGTTTATCGGACAGCTCCCTCCGTTTCCGAGATTGATAGTCCGCTTCGACTCGCCAGCGGATCGTCGACAATGGCGGTGTGCGGGCCGGCGCTTTGCTGTCGCATAGTACAAGAAACCGCATGCCTCCGTGAACATGAGGTTCGCGAGTCCACTCGCCGGGTGACAGCTTGAACAACGTATCCGTATCGCCCAACTTCGGGTCCGAGCGACCAAGTACGATGTGGTGCGGCGCCTGTGTTTGTTTCGAATCGGCCTCGCCTATTCGTCCAGACGCCAGCAATCTGAATTCGTTGGATGATGTGATCCTTTTTCGAACTACTTGTACGTCTTGTTGCTCGTCCAGTTCCAGCAGCACGACCGTCATCGTCTCTGGTTCTTCGTACTGTTTCTGATACGCCTTATAGTACGATTCGATGTCAACGTCCGTGGGGTGGACCTTTCCAAACTCGCGCGCCAAGAAACGATTGGCTAGCAGGTTCTCTTCCAAGAAGCGACGGGCTCGAAGAAACTCCTCATCGCGATCGAGCTGCATTTCACAGGCACGGCGGCTGAAGAGTTCCGTTTGCAGAACTTCCTCAAAAATCTGTCGCCGCACGGCAGGACTGGAGAACTGTTTGAGAAGGGCGTCTCGGTGTGCGACGTCTTGATGACCACTCTGGACCGACAGCATCTGATCGACGCGGCGCTCGATCATGCGATCCAGATCGGCTTCCGTGAACTCGTCTCCGGCAATCGTGGCCAGAACTGGCCCCTTACCCGTCTGCTCCGCGCCAAACTCGACGCGTCGTGACAACTCTCGCCCAACTTCACCGTAGCGACCGAGCCGGCGCAGACAATCAATAATCAACGGACCAATCTTCGTTTTCAAGTCCGAGTCGTCGACTGCTGCCTGCTCGGCCTGCACCAGTGCCGTAACGGCCTGATTGAAATCATCGGCCTGAATCGCAAGTTTACCGGCACGGTAGAGGATCTCCGCCCGCTGCGGATCGGTCGGATTGGCGCCCAGGTACGCATGCCAAATGCGAGCCGCTTCGGCGTACAGGCTACGCTCTTCCAATGCGATAGCGGCCGCTTTCAGTTCATCGGCTGAACTGCCGGAAACGGAGGGCACCCTCGAAATACCGTCCGCTCGCAACCAGAACGCGATCAAACCGCCGACAATCAACAATTGCAAACACAATAATGACCAGAGCCAACCCCGCGGAACACCGTTAGCTTTCGGAGTCAACCGCTTTGGCGGCTCGCCCAAGGACAGGATTGGTTCTTCTTGACCAGTCATATTGCTTCTTGTAATGACTAATGAAGTTCGTCATTCAAATTACCGAAACCGTTTTTCTCTGGCATCGAAGAACCGCCGCAAACTTGTAGCGAATGGTTCGCTTGTACTGATCGCCAGTTCATCGACTCCCACCTTTTTCAAATCATTGGAGAGCCCGGTATCGCGCTGGGATGCTCGTGACTCGAACAATTGCCGAACTCGCAGATGACGCGTGTCGACTTCGACAATCTCTCCCGTCTCCGCGTCCTGGAATGAAATGAACCCGACGTCCGGCAACCGTCGCTCACGCGGATCGGTTACGGTGATGGCGATCAGGTCGTGTCGCTTGTTCGAAATCGCCAGGGTGTGCCGATCCGAGTCCGCTTGAAAATCACTGATTAAAAATACCACGGCACGGCGCCTTTGCACACAGTTCAGATAATCGAGCGCTTCGCCCAGATTCGTCTCACGCGCTACGGGGTCGGACGTAACCATTTCGCGAATCAACCGCAATACGTTAGATTTACCTTTGCGAGGGGGGAAGTAGCTCAGCACCTGATCGCAGAATAAGACCAATCCCACCTTGTCATTATTTCTCAGTGCTGAGAACATTAGCAGTGCCACCATCTCGACGATCAGGTCAAATTTGGACCGTTCAGTTGACCCGAAGGCTCCTGACGCCGAAACGTCGACCAAGAACAGTACCGTCAATTCCCGCTCTTCGCAAAACCTCTTGACGAACGGCGTGCCGGCCCGTGCAGTGACGTTCCAGTCGATCGTACGAATTTCGTCGCCCGGCTGGTACTCACGGACTTCATCGAATTCCATGCCCCGACCGCGAAACACGCTCTTGTACTGTCCCGCCAAGAGATCATTCACAGATCGGTTGGCGACGATCTGAATGCGCTGCACACGCTTGAGGATTTCGGCAACAGATTGCATAGGTCATTAATTATTAAACTTTAGTCATTCCCCTACGGCACCGGTACGGTATCCAGAATCACCTTAATGATGTCTTCACTCGTTTTCTGTTCGGCTTCGGCTTCATAAGTCAGAATGATGCGATGTCGCAGCACGTCGTAAGCGATGTCTTTGACATCCTGTGGCGTCACATAACCTCGGCCATTAAGAAAGGCGACTGCACGCGCTCCCTTGCCCAAGTAAATTGAGGCTCGCGGCGAGGCCCCGAAATCAATCAGTGCTGCCAAATCAGCCAGCTTGAATGCGGCTGGATCGCGAGTTGCCTGAACAACAGACAGTATGTAATTCTTCACCTGATCATCCGTGTAGATCAACTTGACGACGTCCTGCATACCAAAGATTTCCTGCAACCCGAGGACTGCTTGAATCGGGCGAGATGTCTCATCCAACGCAAGGTCCAAGACCTTGCGCTCCTCGTCAAGTTTAGGATACGTAATTCTGACTTTCAGCATAAATCGATCAACCTGGGCTTCCGGCAGAGGATAAGTTCCCTCCTGCTCGATTGGATTCTGCGTGGCCATCACAAGAAACGGGCTCTCCAGCGGATATGTCTCATCTCCGATAGTCACCTGATGCTCCTGCATCGCTTCTAGTAAGGCCGATTGCACCTTGGACGGAGCTCGATTGATCTCGTCTGCCAGCACGAAATTTGCAAAAACGGGCCCTTTCCGCGTCTTGAAACTTCCATCAGCAGGCACATAAATCATCGTCCCGACTAAGTCAGCGGGAAGCAGATCGGGTGTGAATTGGATTCGCTGAAAACTGGTCGAGAGTGCTTGTGCCAAAGCATTAATGGCTGTCGTCTTCGCCAATCCTGGCACGCCTTCCAACAGAACGTGGCCGTTGGTTAAAACGCCGACCAACAGGCGAGACAACATCTCTTCCTGTCCCACTACGGCCTTGGCAAGTTCAGAATTTAGACGATGAACAAGCTCCGACTGCTCCGCAACTTTATCTTTGACTTGATGAACATCCACTTGCATTGGTATCGCGACTCCGCACTCTATGAATTTGCAATGATAGACGAGTTCCTTCTAAAATTTGTTTCAATTTCCCTCTTGAAAGTCAAGTGCATTTGTCGTCGCTCAGAGGCTGAAGCATCCTATTTGGCACACGGCAGGTGCATGAAGCCGATAACCTGCTCGATCCGAATGCTGAAAGCACGGTATTTGAATCGCTCGGGGCAATGACACGTCACACACATTCGGTGCGTCGGTTCGCGAGACATCGTTGTCGACTTGACGACTCTCCACCGTTACTCTAGTTTTTCGGCTTGGTCTGGAAAAGTACGAACTACGGACTACGTATCAAATCAGGATGACAAATGACTAATCTGATCCTTGCTCACGGTGGCCTTGCGGAACCAGTCAATCAAACTGTTGCTGACGATGAGGTCGCAAGCTTGAAGGCCGAAGCGACCAATCTGCCGCAAGTACCCGTTTCGGCAGCGAATTTGTCTTCGGTTTATCGTTTTGGTGATGGCACGCTCAGTCCGCTGACAGGGCCGATGGATTGCAAGGTCTACAACCGAGTTCTCGACGAAGCTGTGATCGAACATAACGGAAAACAGTATGCGTGGACCATCCCCATCTCGCTGCCGGTGAGCGCTGAGCTGGCCGGTTCCCTATCGGTTGATCAAACGGTCGCGCTGACCAATCCCGATGGTGAAGTCGTCGCTACGTTGACCGTCACCGATATCTTTGTCTGGGACAAACAGAAATACCTGCAAACGGTGTATCAAACCCAGCGGACGGATCACCCCGGCGGCGACATGGTGCTAAAAAACGACGGCGAAGAGACGCATCTATTGGGAGGAGTAGTCCGCGTTCTGCCGCAGCCAAAACATCCCAGCTTTGGCCAATATGTCCGGACTCCGCGCGAAGTGCGTGATCTGTTGCATGAGAAAAACTGGAACGCTGTCGTCGCATTCCAGACACGCAATCCACTACACCGCGCCCATGAATACGCGCTCGTTTACGGTTTGGAAAAACTCATGCGTGACGGCTTTAACGCCGGAGCCGTCCTGAATCCACTGATCGGTGAGACGAAGGGCGATGATGTCAGTGCCGAGATTCGTATGCACACTTATGAAGCGCTTATCAACGACCGAGCCATCGGTGACGGCGACAGCGATCCCGACCTGTGGCAAAGGCGGGGTGAGAGCGTTTCTGACCGGGTCTTGTTGTTAGGCCTGGACATCAAGATGTTCTATGGTGGCCCCAACGAGGCGGTAATGCACGCTATTTACCGGCAGAACATGGGTTACACGCATATCGTTATTGGACGCAAACACGCCGACGCTCCGTATCACGACGGCACTCCCATCTGGGGAGATTTCGACGCTCAAGAGGTCTTCAATAACCTCGCCGGCGATTTACAGATCCAGCCAATCAACGTCGGTTTCGCGGCATTTTATGAATCGCTGGGCCGAGTCGACCTGATGGAAAATCACGCCGACAAGAAATCGGTTTTTATTTCAGGCAAGGACGTCCGCGCTTCGCTCGAACGAGGCGAAATGGTTGACCCGCGCATCATGCGGGAAAGCACGTCCAAAATACTCGCTGAAGCGATGAAACAGTAACTGACGTGGATGCGAGATGGAAAAACTCAATTGATTAACGTCTGCGTTCGGAACATAACTGGATTTGTTATACGCATCTTGTTGCAACTTGCGTCAGGCTCGCCCCGCTGAAGCTTAACTGGGTCTTGGCATGTTCCAACTCCCAGACCTCTATCGGCCTAGCCTTTCGGGTTCTGACCCTGTAGCCCAGCCATTTCTGTGCCGTACGGGCAAGACACGGTACCCCAAGCCATCGGTCTGAGATTCTGGGTCATTGGACAGACGCCAAGCCCCAGACCTCAACAGGACGCTCGCATGTGTGTCTATCAACAAGACGGAGTCTTTATCCACTCTACTATGGCTTTATATGGACGCAATTGATGCCATATGCCTGGCTGGATTCGCGTGCGCGATACGAATGTATATAATTTTAAATGACTAAGAATTGTTTGAGGCTATGTGTGGCTGGCGACGCCGTAAACGGCAGTCACCCCTCTGAGGTTCTCCCACCAGATGCGCTTGATCGACTCAACTTTTTGATCTCAACCGTCATAGAAACTTTACAGCTACTCTTCCCCCTTGTTTAAACCCAGCAGACGATTCATTCGAACGCCCTTCCATAGAGATCGTCTGGATTATGAAGTACTGAAATTGAAATAACTTGCGGTGCAGCCAAGTAGGTCGGCCTTTCCAAGCCGACTGTGAAGGCTTGGCAAGACTGCGAGACTACAATCCAAGAGTCAGAAATCACACATTCGCCTGTCTCTGCTTCGCGCAGGGTGGGCAACACCCACCCTGCAACTGCGTGATTAGCCATTCAATCGTCGCGGAATCCGGAAAATCGGAATAATCGCAAAAGTCGCTTGCGCCGCTTGTCGATAAAGCACGTACGCGTGTGTTAACTTCACTTGAATCGCGTTCTGTGATCGAGTTTCTCACGGCAATTCAGCTATGGCACGTTTGCTTCTTACATTCTGCAGTACAGTTCTACTGCTCAGCCAAACTGGGTGTAGCAATTGCCAACGCGTATGTGATTCTTCATGTAATCTTGTAAATGAGAATCCACAGCCTGTTTGTCGATGCGAGCAACCCGTCAGCGATACCGACTCGTCGGAATCATCATCACTCTATCCGCCAGCGTCGCGCCGATCGGATACTCGGGAAAATGTCACTTTGGTCAATCAGCCATCTGATGCGACGGTGAAAAACATCTCCTGCTCGAAGAATAGCGACGGGTTCTCTAGTTCCACCACGCATTCAAAATTCGTCTCACAGACTGCGTACAGCGCAGAAAGCATCACGCTTGTTCGCAAACCTATAATAAGCTCCAACTCTGCAGCGTGCGACACTTTGAACAAACAGCAGACCGTCAAGTCACATTCGGAACCGGTGTGCAAACGACTTTCTGCGGCTCACAGTCTCGACACTTGTGATCACAATCAAGTGGCCACTGAAACTAGCTCGAAAAAGGATCGTGTGGAACCAACTGCATTGAGCCAGGTCGTCGCTCAAGATCCTGAAGGCCAGATCGCCAAGGATTGTTTGTCGCTCAACAATGTTAGGGATGCGGAAAAAAACGCTCGCTGCCTTCTCTGGAAAGCGAAGATCGCAATCAAATGTGGTCAGATTGAAGATGCCCAGTGCTTGACCAATCAAGCACAGAAACTCAATCTGTGCTATGGACTCTTCAATGACCGGCCGGAACTCATTCAGAACGACATCGATCGCATTCGAGCGGGCCAACCTGAAAAACCGAAAGACTGACCCAACTATTTTAACCTTCAAATCGGCGGAATATGACGATGTTAACAGCTGCATCCTCATTGATCTGTCGAACACTTTTTCGGTGTGGACGGGTTCGCTTTGCTTCACATTACCCTTACGTCTCCCACCATCTTGAGATCTAGGTATCCAATTTGGAAATTTCTCGGCGCACATTTTTACATACATCGGCAACCGTAACGGCAGGTTTTTGCGGATTGCGCAATCTTGTCGAGGCATCGACGGCCGACCGATCAGACAACGGCTTAGTGGCCACCGGCTATGGTCCACTCGATCCAGACCCAGCTGGACTTCTCGACCTTCCCAAAGGGTTTCGTTATTCCATCATCAGCCGTGCGGGTGAGCGAATGGACGATGGCCTGCTATTGCCGTGGTCACCCGACGGTATGGCGACATTCTCAGGCCCGAACGGTCTGACGATTTTGATCCGCAATCACGAGTCGATTCCCTGCGTACGAGGACCTTGGGGCGAACAAAATAAGCTGCTGTGGCAAGTCGATACCGAAAAGGTCTACGATTTTGGCATGGGAAACACACCAGGCTGTGGCGGCACGACAACGGTCGTTTACGACACCAAGCGGCAAAAAGTCGTGCGACAGTTTCTTAGCCTTGCAGGCACTTGGCTGAACTGTGCTGGCGGGCCGACTCCGTGGAACAGTTGGATCACTTGCGAAGAAATCTTCCAAAACAAAGGCTTCAGCATGGAGTATTCTGCCTGGGTCCAAAAGGATCACGGCTACACTTTTGAAGTTCCCGCAAGCGTTGAACCTGGCTTAGTCGATCCGGTTCCACTAAAGTCGATGGGCCGATTCCGGCACGAAGCCGTCGCCGTCAATCGTGAGTCGGGGATCGTGTACGAAACCGAGGACTGTGAGGATGGGTTATTGTACCGATTCACTCCCAACAGAGTGGGCCAACTTGCGAAGGGCGGGAAGTTACAGGCGCTGAAAATCAAGGATCAGTCAAGTGTCGATACCCGAAATTGGGACAAGACGGAACAACTCCAAGTCGGCCAGATGCTCGCGGTCGAGTGGATCGATCTAGAAGACGTCGATTCGCAGAATGACGATTTGCGCGCTCGTGGATTCGGCGCAGGTGCTGCTCGATTCGCTCGTGGCGAAGGAATTTGGGCCGGTCACCGTGAAGTATATTTCGCGTGCACAAGTGGAGGAATATTAAAGAAAGGCCAGATTTGGCGCTATATTCCAAGTCCCTTCGAAGGCACATGCGACGAAAGCAATTCGCCAGCTAAG